>Ga0214471_10000082_pt1 | contig 94875 bp, 69 predicted proteins | sample RVTome_5_FD_207665 | JGI IMG/M metagenome (GOLD analysis project Ga0214471, IMG submission 207665) | Soil microbial communities from uranium-contaminated site in the Upper Colorado River Basin, Wyoming, United States - RVT142D155 | ecosystem: Environmental > Terrestrial > Soil > Contaminated >... | reverse complement strand
GGGCGGACACGCAGGTGAAGGTGCGCGGGTTCCGGATCGAGTTGGGGGAGATCGAGGCGGTGCTGGCGGAGCACCCGGCGGTGCGGGAAGCCGCGGTGACCGTGGTCGATTTCCGTCCCGGCGATCGACGCCTCGTCGCGAACGTCGTCTATGGCACGGGACAGGTCGCAACCGGTTCCGATCTGCGGCGCCATCTTCGCACCAAACTGCCTGATCACATGGTCCCGCAGCACTGGGCGGAGCTCGACGCGCTCCCACGCAGCGCTGCCGGCAAGATCGACCGGCGGGCTCTGGTGGCTACGTTCAAGCTTTCCGCGTATCGGGAGGACGACACACCGCCGCGAACGGAGATGGAGAAGCTGGTAGCCGGGATATGGTGCGACGTCCTGGGGATCGACTCCATCAGCGTGCATGACAACTTCTTCGACCTTGGTGGCCATTCGCTCTTGTCGATGCGTGTCATCGCTCGCGTGGCGGAGGCCACCGGCCGGCGGATCTCGCCGCGGTTGATGATCCTGGATACGCTGGGACAGATTGCCGCGCAGTTCGGCACCGGCGTCGCGCATGAGCGTGAGCCCGACACCCCGGAATCCGTCGAGCCGGTGGTGAGTCAACTCGCCAGGAACCTGTTCCGAAATTGAGGAAACGGATGGGCGTCGATCGACCGCTCTTTGTCGTGGGCACAGGGCGATGCGGTTCCACGATCTTCAACGACATCCTGACCCGCCATCCGGATGTCTGCTGGCTCTCGCGCGTGAGCGAGCGGTATCCGCACCGGCCCGCGTGGAGCGGGACCGCCATGCGCGTCATCGACCTGCCGCTCATGGCGTCGCTGGCGCGCTGGCGCGTGTATCCCGCGGAGGCATACGAATTCTGGGAGCGCTGCGCGCCGGGTTTCGCCGCGCCGTGTCGTGACCTCACCGATAAGGACGTGACCCCTCGCACGAAGCGCCGCGTGCACGCGGCGTTCGCCCAGCTCCCGGCGGGCAGGCGAGATCGTCTGCTGGTGAAGATCACCGGATGGCCGCGGATGGGCTTCCTCAAAGAGGTGTTTCCGGACGCGCGGTTCGTGCACGTCTACCGGGACGGGCGGGCGGTTGCCAACTCCTGGTTGACGATGGAGTGGTTCCGCGGATGGGCGGGGCCACACCAGTGGCTGTGGGGCGACCTGACCGCCGAGCAGCAAGCACTCTGGGATCGGCATGACCGGTCGTTCGTGGCGCTGGGCGCGATCGCGTGGATCCGGCTCATGAATGCGTTCGAGGAGGCGCGCCAGGCCGTTCCGGCCGCCGATCTGCTCGAGGTATCGTACGAGCGCCTGTGCGAGGATCCGCTGAGCGTGTACCGGGACGCGACCTCCTTTGCGGAGCTGGCGTGGTATCCGAAGTTCGAGGCGCATGTTCGTGGCACCCGGCTCCGTAACGCCAACCCGAAGTGGCAGGAGTACCTGACGCCGGCGCAACAGCACGTGCTCGAGGAATGTCTCACATCGACACTCGAACGCTGGGGGTATCGGTAGGCCGATGCGACGGGCGCTCGTGCGGAACCTGCTAGCCGTCACGGTCGCGACGGTCGCGAGTCTTCTCCTCGCCGATCTCGCCTTATGGATCGTGGCGCCCGCGCCCTACCGGTCCGTCGTGCAGGTCCACTCGCGCGGACCGGACGCCGAGCCCGTCGTCTATGAGCGCAATGCCTACGGATTCCGGTCCATGTCGATGCGCACGCGACGCAAGCCGGACAACACGGTTCGCGTGGTGGTGATCGGTGCCTCAACGACGGATGAAGCCGTTCGCAACACCAGGGACACGTGGGCCGGGATGCTCGAGGCGCGCCTGCGCAACCGGTTTGCCGGCGTGACGTCGGTCGAAGTGGCCGCGTTCGGGCGCGGCGGGCTCACCGTCCTGGACAACCTGTTGTGGGCCCGCACGGAGCTCGAGCAGTTCGAGCCCGATGTGGTGGTCACGCTGCTCGGGATCAATGACCTGGCATGGCACGGCGGCCCGGCGTACGACTACCGTGGCATTCCCGAGGTGGGTGCGACACGCGCCAGTCCGGGGCTGGGCGCGCGCGTGAAGCACAGCTGCCAGCTCGTCTCCCAGCTCTGTCGCCGGATCCGGCTCCTGCGCGTGCGGCTCGTGACGGACGCGGCATTGCGCGAGGGGCGGGCGATTCCCTGGGACCGGGAGAACTTCCCGCGGCTGCGCGAGGAGTATCGCGCCCTTCCGCCGATCGATTCGCTCGCGCGCGATCCCGATCCGTTCGTCGAATTCTCCGACGGGATCGAGGCGCTGCTCGAATTGTTGCGGAAGCGATTGGATGTCGAAACCGTGGTCATGGGACAGCCTGTTCTCTGGCAGGCCGGCATACCGCCGGAACAGCGCGATGTACTGTGGTTCAGCGTCGCCACACCGGGCGGGCCGGTGCGGCCGTCGCCGGGCTGGCTGGAAGCCGAGATGGCGCGGTACAACGCACGGCAGGAAGCGGTGTCTGCGCGGTTCGGCGCCGCCTACATCAACCTCGGCGCGATGATCCCGCAGACCCTGGAGTACTTCTACGATGATTGCCATTTCACGCGAGCAGGGGACGAACTCGTCGCCGCGGCCGTCGCCCCAGTGGTCGAGTCGATGATCTCGCGGATTCTTGGGCGAGCGGCAGGACCTGCGCCGGCACGATGACTGTTGCACGGTCGCCACGCCTTGAGGTACGGGCGAGGTGCACGAGCCGCGTAACACATACAACTACAACACCTTAACTGCATCCGACAGCTCGCGAGACCGTGATGCCCGCGTCTTGCTACCTCACGGGACGAGCGGGTGGCGGACACCCCCAGGAAGGAAGCGGCGGTGACGGGCAAGCGGATCGGCATGATGATTGGCAGCGACACGCTGGGGGGCGCGGAGATGGTCATGCTCGACCTCGCGGTGGAGATGCGCCAGCGGGGCCACTCCGTCCTTCCGATCGGCCCAGCCGGGCACGACGGATGGATGCGGACGGGCTGGCTCAGCCGCCGGTTCGCCGAGGAGGGGTTCGCCTGGCACACCTACGAACAGCGCCGCGCCATCGATCCTCTGTGCGTGCGCGACATGGTGCGGTTGTTCCGGAGCCTGAACGTGGACCTGGTGCACAGCCACGAGTACGCGGCGGCCGTCTACGGCGCGGCTGCGGCCCGTGTGGCCGGCGTCCCGCACGTCATTACGATGCACGGTGATCAGCATGTCACGAAGCGGTTGCGTCGTCGCATGGCGTTGCGGTGGGCGTTTGGGGGCGCGCGCGCGACCATCGCCGTTTCCAGCGACACCCGGGACTATCTCGAGCGCGACCTCGGTCTCCCGTCCGATTCGGTCCGCGTCATCACGAATGGCGTACCGGTGCGAGGGGGAGATCCGGAGCCGATCCGGCGGGAACTGGGGCTCGCCGACGGCGAGATCCTGATCGTCGCGATCGGGAGCCTGATCAAACGGAAAGGCCACGAGATCCTGCTGGAGGCGCTCGCCGCGCATTGCACCGGCGAGGGGATTCCGCGCTGGCGCGTGGCGATCGCGGGAAAGGGTGAGGAGCGGGAGGCGCTCGAAACGTGGGCCCGGGAGCACGAGATCGGATCCCGCGTCCACATCCTCGGGCCGCGGGACGACATCGGCAACCTGCTCGCCGCCGCGGCGATCTTTGCGATGCCGTCGCTGTGGGAGGGACTTCCCCTGGCACTGCTCGAGGCGATGTTCGCCGAGAAGGCAATCGTCGCCTCGGCCGTATCGGGCATCCCGGAGGCCGCTCACGACGGGGAGCACGCGCTACTTACTCCGGCGGGTGACGGGGACGCGGTGGGTCGAGCCATCCGGCGACTGCTCCAGGAGCCCAGAACGCGGGTCCGACTCGGGACGGCGGCTGGTGAGCGGGCCAGAACCGCCTTCAGCGTTCGAGCGATGGCGGACGCGTACGAGACCGCCTACTGGGTCGAGGGGAGGCCGTAGTGTAGCGTCTCCGCAACAGAGCGCCGCTCGCCGTTTGGGCTGGTCTCCTGATATTCATGTAAGTCATGAATTGATAACGTTATAGATGGTCACGGCATCCCAGCGAGGTCTGTGCCCGGCTCTTGCAGTTCGGGAGTTCGTGTAGCGCTTCGGGCGCGGATTGACGACAACGGACTTTCCAGGGAAGAAAGACAGGCATGGCCCCTCAGTACATACTCGGCATTTCGGCGTTCTATCACGACAGCGCGGCCGCCCTGCTGCGGGACGGCGAGATCGTCGCCGCCGGACAGGAGGAGCGCTTCACGCGGAAGAAGGGCGACGCCTCGTTCCCCGATCACGCCATAGAGTTCTGTCTCACGCGGGCGGGTATCGACGTTTCGGAGCTGGCCTTCGTCGGCTTCTACGACAAGCCGCTCCTCAAGTTCGAGCGGATTCTGGAGACCTACCTCGGCGTCACGCCGAAAGGCTTCGGGTCGTTCCTGAAGGCCGGCCCGCTCTGGATCAAAGAAAAACTCCATATGGAGAAAGAGATCCGGAAAGGACTGGGCTACGAGGGCGAGTTGCTGTACGCCGAGCACCACGAGTCGCACGCGGCCAGCGCCTTTTTCCCGTCGCCTTTTGACGAGGCCGCCATTTTGACCATGGATGGCGTCGGCGAGTGGGCGACGGCGTCGTACGGCCACGGCAAGGGCAGCGACCTGGAACTGACCAGGGAGATCAAGTGGCCCGATTCGCTGGGGCTGCTGTACTCCGCGTTCACGTATTACACCGGATTCAAGGTCAATTCGGGCGAGTACAAGGTGATGGGCCTCGCCCCGTATGGAGAGCCCAAGTACGTCGATCTGATCTGGAAGGAATTGATCGACTTGCGCGAGGATGGGTCGTTCACGCTGAACCAGAAGTACTTCAACTACCTGTCGGGCCTGACGATGACCAACGGGGCGTTCGACGAGCTGTTCGGCGGCCCGCCGCGGGTGCCCGAGTCCGACCTCTCCCAGCGGGAGATGGACCTCGCACGCTCCGTCCAGGACGTCTGCGAGGAAGTCATGTTGCGGATGGCGCGCGCTGTTCAGAAGGAGACGGGGAGCGAGAACCTCTGCCTGGCCGGCGGCGTGGCGCTCAACTGCGTCGGCAACGGCCGCATCCTGCGGGAGGGCCCGTTTAAGAACATCTGGATCCAGCCCGCTGCCGGCGACGCCGGCGGCGCGCTCGGCGTCGCCCAACTCATCTGGCACCGCCGCTGCAAACAACCGCGTTCGGTAAACGGCAGCGGCAAAGACGCGATGCGGGGTGCCTATCTCGGTCCGTCGTTCACCGCGGAGGAGACGGAGCGCTACCTCAAGTCGGTTGGCGCGGTCTACCGGCGATTCGACCTGGACGAAATGGCCAAGCGCACGGCGCAGGCGCTCGCCGAGGAGAAGGTCATCGGCTGGTTCAACGGACGCATGGAGTTCGGTCCGCGCGCGCTTGGCTCGCGGAGCATCCTCGGCGATCCGCGCAGCCCGCGCATGCAGGCGCAGATGAATCTCAAGATCAAGTTCAGGGAAGGCTTCAGGCCGTTTGCGCCCAGTGTGCTGCGTGAGCGTGTGAGCGACTACTTCGAGCTCGACGCCGATTCGCCGTACATGTTGCTCGTGGCGCCCGTCAAGAAGGCGCGGCAGATCCCCATGACGCACGAGCAGCGCGCATTGTGGGGGATCGAGCAGCTGAACGTGCCGCGCTCGGACATCCCGGCGGTGACGCACATCGACTACTCCGCCCGCGTGCAGACGGTGGACAGCGACACAAACCCCAATTACCACCGCCTGATAACGGAATATGACAAACTGACCGGATGTCCGGTCGTCGTGAATACGTCCTTCAACGTGCGAGGGGAACCGATCGTGTGCACGCCTGAGGACGCGTATCGCTGTTTCATGCGCACGCACATGGACGTGCTGGTCATCGATGAATTCATGCTCGCGAAGCCGGACCAGCCTGAGTGGAAGGAGAGTGGAGATTGGCGAGACGAGTTCCAGCTCGATTGACGGCGGCCCAACGGGGGCGCCGGTTCGGGCTCACCGTCGGTACCGCGTTTGTCGTATTCGGCGGGATCGTGTGGTGGCGGGAACACGAGGCGCTGGCGACCGGGTTCTGGGTCGTTGGTGGCGTGTTGATCCTCGCGGCTCTGGTGATCCCGGCGTTGCTCCTGCCGGTCGAGGCCGTGTGGATGAAGGGCGCGCACGTGATTTCGAAAGTCACGACACCGATCGTGATGGGCATCGTGTACTATCTGGTGATGCTCCCGATCGGCTTGATCATGCGGATGCTTGGCCGCAACCCGATGCATCGGGCCGAGCGCAATGGAAGCTTCTGGGTCGAGCGATCCGGTGAGGCGGCGGCCCGCGGGGACATGGCCAACCAATTCTAGCACGGTGAGGAGATCATGGGTGCAACGAGTGGCTTAGTACGGGAGTTCTGGTCGTTCATGAAGGTGCGGAAGAAATGGTGGTTGCTGCCGATCATCGTCGTGATGGTCCTGGTGGGATCGCTGCTGGTCTTCGCGCAGGGATCGGCTCTCGCGCCGTTCATCTACACGATTTTCTAGCCGGCGCACCGAAGAAGAGAGGCCGGCGCCACGCGTGTGGCGCCGGCCCTTCTTGGTGAGCGCACCCCCGCCTGCGGCCGGCGGCGGCTACGCCGCGGCCGGTGCTTCTCCGGGAACCCCCACGCTATCCGGCCACAGGCGTGCCATCCAGCGGCTCGTCGTCTCGATGACGAAATCCTGCGGTCCGAGTCCGGTGAAGATGTGGTCCGCTTCGGGTACGTACTCGACCTGCAGCGTGTTCAGGAAATCGACGTCACGGAACATGTCGCGGAACTGCGTCCGGTAGTTATAGAAACCCGCCTGGCCGCCGGAGTAGATGTAAAGTTGCTGGACGTCGCGTTCCACCAGACCGCGGAGGTCCCGCGCCACGCGGTCGCGCGGTGGGAAATCACGCACGTAGGTCGGGATTTCCTCCATCTCGGTGGGGCCCGAGCGCCGCTTGGGTCCACGACCCGCGACCTTCCGGAGCAGGCGTCCCCAGGCGGCGCGATCCGTCAGGCGCGGTCCGTAGTGATGGAGCCAGAATCGTTTGGTCCGATACGCGAACGCGTCGAGCTGAGCGACGCCGACCACGCGTCGGTCCACCCGGGCCACATCAAAGGCCATGTCGGCGCCGGAGCACAGGCCGAGCAGAATGAACGTGGTGAAGCCCTTGGCCTCCAGGTAGTCCATGGTCTCACGGACCTCCAGCGGGGCGCTTTCCTCGAACGCCAGCGTATCGCGCCGCGGCTCACTGTCCCCGATGCCCGAGAAATCGAACCGCAGGGCGGTGACGCCTTCATCCGCGAATCGTCGAGCGAGCCGGACATGCATGCGGCAGAAGCCGACCCGGTGCAGAATGCCGGAGTTGAGCATGACAACCGCCGGCCGGTCGCGGCGCGGGTCTTTGGTCGACGGCTCCGCGAGCACGCCGACCAACGTGGCCGTTTGCCCGAATCGAATGGCCTTCTCTCGCATGGGTCTTCTCCTACACCATCCAGGCAACGATGGCCTGGATGATCTGCTGGGGCAATAACGCCGATCCGAAATTGTCGACTTCGTTCCAGTTGCCGGGCGTCGGAACGTGCTGGTATTCGATCGCCGGATCGCGTCCGCGACGCGCGTCGTACAACTCGTGGTACTCGTCCCGTTCGCCGGACACCACGACCAGGCTGCGCTTGGCGCGGACCGGCTCGATACGGGTGAGATCGAGCGCCTCGAGGCTCGCACGCAGCACCGGCGTCAGCGGGAAACCGAGAATGCCGACCGTGCCGTCATCGCGCGTGGATGCCGGACGCGGTCGGCCGTTGCCGGCATGGGCGGTTCGCGCATCCTGGATCTCCGTAATGTAACTCGTCCCGCGTACGACCGGGTCCCACAGCACCAGGCGATCGAGTTCGTCGAGTCGCGACGCTGCGGTCGCGGCGAGCGCGGCGCCCAGCCTGAGCCCGATCAGCGACACGGCATCGATCGCAGCCGTATCCCGCAGTTCGTCGACCGCGGTCTCGATGTCTTCCACCCATTGATCCGTGGTAGCGTCCCCGCTCTCGCCGGCGGAATCGCCCGTGGCGGAGTAGTCGAACCGAAACACGTGGAAGCCCCGCTTGGACAGGAGCAGCGCCAGTTGGCGGAACGCGCGATGCGCGCGCATGTACTCCTGGCCGAACGGGTAACAGAGCACGATGCCTTGTCCCTGCGTTCCGCCCGTCCGGGCGGGGTGGTATACGCCAAGCAGGGGTCGCGCCGACGTTCCGAAATAGAGCGGGTTCATGGGCTATGACTGGAAGACGGAACTCTTGACCGCGTGGAGCAACTTGGCGGACAGGCCCTTCTCCCCGGAGGGTTCCGCGGCGGACGGCGCTTCGGCCGCCTGCAACCGCTGCTCGCATTCCTTGGCGACCTGCTCCAGCGTCTGGAGTACCATGATGGCCTGATTCAGCCGCACCCCGATTTGCTTGTGCAACCGGGTAATGACCCGAATCGAGAGCAGCGAGTGGCCACCAATGTCGAAGAAGTTATCGTGTACGCCGACCCGGTCGATGCCCAGCACCTCTTGCCACACGGCCGCGAGGCGTTTCTCCATGTTGGTCCGTGGCGCGACGTATTCGTCTGCCACGCCGAACGGATCGGGAAGCGCGTGGAGGTCGACCGCGCCGTCGTCCCGCAGCGGGAACTCGTCGAGCTCGATGAAACTGGCCGGAATCAGATGTTGCGCCACATGCCGTTTCGCGTGACGGCGCAGCTCGCTGACCGTCGCCTGCTCACCGTCACGGTACAACACGTACGCCACGACACGCCGCTCGCCCGGTCGTGGCAGACGGGCCAAGACCCGGGCGTCCCGCACGGCGGCGTGCTCGAGCAACGTCGCCACGACGGTGTCGAGCTCCGGGTCCTCCTCGAACGTCTGCCGAGCGGCGGGCGCGACCGTCGCGCCGAGCGGCGCCGTGAGTCGGTCCCGCAGGTAGGCGTACGGATACGGCGACACGAGCACCTGGGGGCCGGTCGACGACGCCAGGATGCGTTCGAATACCGCCACGCCCTCCCGCGCGTCGATGCCAAGTTCGAGTGCCCGTTCGAGCGCCTCGTCCGACGTCCCATGGCTCTCGGCGTCCCCGTCGGGCGAACCCGGTTGCACCACGGTAAAGGTCTTGTCGACGACTCGCTGCATCATGAATTCGTTGATCGCGACGACCTCGGCACCCGTCTCGTCCATCAACGTGACGTCGAATACCGCCACGTCCCGCGCGTCCTCAGACGAGGCGCGGTAGCGGATATGGCTGTACAGCTTGCGTGGCAGGGTGCCGGAGAATCGGAGCTGGGTGTAGCCGATCGGGACGTAGAAGTCGGTCGCCGGATCATAGTCGGTGATGAGCCGTTGCGCGCCGGCCGTCGCCATGTCGATCACGGCCGGGTGCAGTCGGTAGTCCTGAAGATCGTCCACGTACTCGTCGGCGACTTCCAGGGTGGCCACGGCCTCGTTCGTGCCGTAATCGACGCGCTTGAGGCTGGCCCAGCGGGGGCCGAACTGGAGATGCGGATCGTGGTTCGAGTCGGTGAAGGTCTCCCGGTGCTCGGTGCAGCGAGCCAGAATGGCCGATACATCGTGCCGCCCAGACGGCGGGCTCGCGTCGGCGACCGTACCGCGCACGTGTTCGTGCCAGCCGGCGTGTCCGCCCCCGACGGGGCTCCGCATCACGAACTCGGTCGATCCGTTCGTGCGCGTGAGGTGGACCTGCAGTTCCCGAGTCTCGCTATCCGACACGACGAACGGCGCCATGAAGAAGACGTCGCTCATCTCGACGGGCCGCGACGGTTGCTCGATGGCGAAGGCCGCGCGCGCCAACTCGAGGTATCCCGCGCCGGGAATGAGCGCGGAGCCGCCGCGGATGCGGTGCTCCTTCAACACCCAGTGCGTATCGACGCTGAAGGCGGTGGAGAAGATCTCCTCGGCCGCCCCGCGCCGGATGCGCCGATCGAACAGCGGATGGGGAACGTGTTCTCCCTCTCCAAGTGGCGCCGATCCGTCCCCAAGCAACTCCGCCGCCATCCCGACCTGGCGCCATGCGGGCCAGTTGACCGCCACCGTCCGGGTGCCGTCGCAGGCCTGGCGCGCGTGGGCGTAGGCATCGAGGAATGCATTCGCGGCGCTATAGTCGATTTGCCCCGCCGGGCCGACGACCGCGCTGACCGATGAGAAGAGAACGACGAAGTCGAGCGCAGTTCCCCGCAAGACCGCGTCGAGTACCAGGGTCCCCTTGATCTTTGGCTCGAGGACGCGCCGCACATCCGCGGTCGTCTTGAGCTGTGCCGGTCCGTCGTCGAGCACGCCCGCTGCGTGCAGCACGCCGTTGATGGGCCCGAACACCGCGGTCGCCTCCGCGACCACCTCCGCCATGCGCGCCTCGTCGGTCACGTCGGCCTTGGCGACGAGGACCTGCGCCCCCTTCTCCTCGAGGGCGCGGACGCGGTCGGCCTTGCTCGGGGTGAGGCCCGACCGTCCGACCAGGATGATCTTGGCGTGGGCGGTCTCCGCCAGATAATCGGCGAACAGCAAGCCCAGGCCACCGAGTCCGCCGGTAATCAGGTAGACGCCGCCGTCACGAAGCGGCAGGGTCGACCTGTCCGACGTGGTACCGCTGTTTCGCTCATACGACATCGCGAACCGCTCGACGCCGCGATAGGCGACCGCTGCTTCGTGCACGTCCCGAGCCAGTTCGGCCAGCAGCATGCCGGCCAGCCGATGTTCCTGCCACGTCCCAGGGGCGGGACCCGCGAGATCGATCGCGCGGCACTCGACGTTGGGGAACTCCCGCGGGATGACCCGGCAGGGCCCGTGCATCGCGGCCGCGGTGGGCGAGGGCATTGCTTCCCCGGCCACCTGCTGCGCCCCGGACGACACAGCGAGTAGCCGCATGGGCGTGCTGACATCCTCGGCACCGAGCGCCTGCGCGAGATAGAGCAGGCTGAAGAAGCTCCCGCCGAGCGCTACATCCAGGTCGTCGGTTGGGGCCGCGTGGGGCGCGAAGTAGACGATGGCGTCGGGTAGCGCTCCGCGCTCACCGAGCGCGGCGACCATCGCCTGGTAATCGTCCGCATGATCGCGTCGAATGGTGAAGGTAGCGTCGGCCGCCGCGAAGTCGGACCCCGGGCGGACAACCAGGACCTCGTGTCCGCTCGCCTGCGCGCCCGACACGAAGGGAGCACTCAAGGTGCCTGCGGCGTCGAACACGAGGATGCGCTGCGCGGCGGCGCCGGCGCCGGCCGGCAATGGCGAGCGGCGCCATGTCGGCTCGTAGAGCCACTCGCCCATGTCGGCGCGGCGTTCATCAAGCACTTCCGTCACGTCGTGCCGTTCCACGGGTTGCATCCAGTACGGTGCGTGCTCCCACTGATAGGCCGGGAGCTGCACCGGCTCGCGGGTCTCGTCGCGATAGAAGCCGTCCCAGTCGATTGCGACACCCGCGGTCCACAGGTGGCCGAGCGTCCCGAGCGCGAACGCCACGTCGGAGCCATCCTCTTCGGGATGGCGCATCGACGTGAGGATCGTGTGCGCCGGCGTGGTCGCCGCGTGCATGCGGCTCAGCGAGGCGAGTGTCCGGCCCGGTCCCACCTCGAGCAGCACGCGGCTGGAATCCTTGAGCAGTTCGGCGACGCCTTCCGCAAAGCGGACGGTCTGGCGAAGGTGTCTGACCCAGTACTGCGGATCGCCCGCCTCCTCGGCGGTCAGCACACGTCCTGACAAATTGGAGATGACCGGGAAGCTGGGCGCGCCATACGTGAGCCGGCGAAGATGCGCGCCGAACTCCTCCAGGATCGGTTCGAGCATGGACGAGTGCGCGGCCACGGCAATGTGAATCCGCTGGCACTCGATCTCGCGCGACGTCAGCGTCCGCTCGAGCGCGTTGATCGAGGCGACGGGCCCCGCCGCGACGGAGAGCTGGGGTGCGTTCGCCGCCGCGATCGAGAGATCGTCGGGAAGCAACGCGTGCAGCGCCTCGGCGTCGAGCGCCACGCTGAGCATGGCACCCGCTGGTACCTGCTCGAACAGGCGGCCGCGCAAGGCGACCACGCCAAGCGCGTCCGCCAGCGCAAGGACCCCCGAGAGGCAGGCTGCCGTGTACTCGCCCATGCTGTGGCCGATGGCGGCGGCGGGCGAGACGCCCCACGACATCCACAACTGCGCCTGCGCGTATTGGGTAATGAACAACGCAGGCAAGGCCCGGCTGGGTCGCTCGAGGTCGGCGGCTGCCCGCTCGGTGTCGCTCGCAGCGGGGAAGAGCACCGCGCGAAGGTCGAAATCGAGGCTGGGTTGCAGCAAGTCGAGGCACGCATCGACCGCCTCACGATATACCCGCTCGGTTTCATAGAGCTCGAGACCCATGTTGGGGTACTGCGCGCCGCCGCCCGCGAACATGAAGGCAACCGACCGCTTGCTGTCGGGGGCGGTGGCGGACACCACCCGGGTGGTATCCTCGCGCTCGAACACGTCGGCGGCATCGGCCGCGTCCGCCGCGACGACGAACCGGCGCTCCGCAAAATGCGTTCGGCCGACCTGCAGGGTATACGCGACGTCGGCCAGCGCGGGAGCCGCGTCGGTCCGGAGGGCGTCGCCAAGCGCCTCGCAATTGTTGGCCAGCGCGTTCTTGGTCTTGGCACTGACGAGCAGCAACTGCTGCTTCCGGGACGCGCTCGAACGCACCCGTCGCACGGGCGCCTCCTCAAGGATGATGTGCGCGTTGGTCCCGCCGACGCCAAGCGACGACACGCCGGCGCGACGCGGCACGCCCGACGGCGGGTTCCAGGGAACCAACTCGGCGTTCACCACGAACGGCGACGATTCCAGATCGAGGATCGGGTTGGGTCCGGTGTAGTTGATGGTCGGCGGCAACTCGCGGTGCTTCATCGCCTCGATCACTTTGATGAAGCCCGCAATGCCGGCCGCCGTATCGAGGTGACCGATGTTGGCCTTCACCGAGCCCAGCCTGCAGAAGCCGCGCTCGTCGGTGTGCAGCCGGAACGCCTGCGTCAGTGCGGTGAGCTCGATCGGATCGCCGACCGGCGTGCCGGTACCGTGTGCTTCGACGTACGAGATCGTGCGGGCGTCGACCTCGGAGATCTGCAGCGCCTCCGCGATGGACTTGGCCTGGCCGTCCACGCTCGGTGCGAGGTAGCCGACCTTCTGCGACCCATCGTTGTTGACGGCCGAGCCGCGGATCACGGCGTGGATGGGCTCACCGTGCTCGATGGCGTCCTCGAGGCGGCGCAGGACCACCGCGCCGAGCCCGCTCCCGAAGATCGTTCCCTGGGAGTTCTTGTCGAACGGCCGGCAGTGTCCGTCAGGAGAGAGAATCTCCCCCTCCTTATACAGGTAGCCGTGCCGATGCGGCACCTCAATCGTGGCGCCACCGGCCACCGCGGCGTCGCACTCGCCGTTCAACAGGCTTTGGCAGGCAAGGTGAATCGACACGAGCGAGGTCGAGCACGCGGTCTGGACGTTGATGCTCGGGCCGGTCAGGTTGAACGCGTACGAAACGCGCGTCGCGACGAAATCCTTGTCGTTGCCCGTGTGCCGCACGAGGAACATACCGACCGAGTCCATCAGCTCGCGATTGCTGAGCAGGTTGAACATCATGTACGTGTGCATACCGGTGCCGGCGAACACGCCGATCGAGCCATCGAACCGGGACGGATCGATGGCCGCATCCTCGATCGCTTCCCAGGCTACCTCGAGGAACTGCCGGTGTTGCGGATCCATAATGGTGGCGTCGCGAGAGCTGAATCCGAAAAACCCCGCGTCGAACAGCTCCATGCCGTCGAGGATGGCCCCGCTCTTCACGTAATCCGGATCGTTGATCAGCGATTCCGGCACGCCCGCGGCCCGGAGTTCGTCGTCGGTGAACGGGGTAACCGACTCGACCCCGTTGCGGAGGTTGCTCCAGAACTCGGCTATGGTGGACGCTCCGGGCAAGCGGGCCGCCATCCCAACGACGGCGATACCCGACTCGATGCCCGACGAACCTGGCTCGCTCATGAACGCTCGACCTTTAGTTTCTCCATGGGTGTTAGCGACGCCGGCGTTCCCGTCGCCGAGCCATTGACTCCTTGCGCGCCGCCGCCCGATCGACGCTGGCCAGCACGGCGGCCCCATTGCCGCCTTCGGCGGCCAGGTGCTCGGCGAGCGTACGGATCGTCGGGTATTGGAATATCTCCGTCACCGAAATATCACGCTTGGTGGCATCGCGCAGGCGCGACTGTACCTGAACGGCCATAAGCGAGTGACCGCCCAGGTCGAAGAAGTTATCCTGGGTGCCGATGGCCGAGAGGTTCAACACATCCTGCCAAATGCCCGCGATCGTCTCTTCCAGTACATTGCCCGGCGGGAGGAACTCCACCTGCCGTACTCGCTGCACCTGGTCGGGCGCGGGGAGCGCGTTGCGATCGATCTTGCCGTTCGGGGTCAGCGGGAAGGCGTCGAGCGCGACGAAGGTCGCCGGAATCATGTACTCGGGCACGTGCCGCTTTAGGTGGTCGCGCAGCGCGGCAGAGTCCACGCCGACCGGGCCGTGGGCCACCGTATACGCGACGATGCGGCGATCTCCGGTGACGTCCTCATGGACCACCGCCACTGCTTCGCGAACCGTCTCGTGTCGCCGGAGCGTCGACTCGATCTCCCCCAACTCGATCCGGTAGCCGCGAATCTTCACCTGATGGTCGGTGCGACCGAGAAACTCGACGTTGCCGTCGGCGCGATAGCGGACGAGGTCTCCGGTACGGTAGAGCCGCGTCCCGCCGTCCTTGAACGGGTGGTCGATAAAGCGTTCCGTCGTCAGTTCGGGCCGGTTCAGATACCCGCGAACGACACCCGCGCCGCCGATGAACAGTTCGCCCGGCACCCCCAATGCCGTAGGCTGGAGTCGCCGGTCGAGCACGTAGAACTCCGTGTTCGCGATCGGCCGGCCGATCGGAATGCTGTGTTCGTCTCCGTTCACCCGATGGGTCGACGACCAGATCGTTGTCTCCGTCGGGCCGTACATGTTCACGATGTCGGCGTTGGTGACCGTGCGCAGTTCCGCGGCCAATTCCACCGGGAACGCTTCACCCCCGATCAACAAGTGGCCGACGTGCTCGAGCGCGGCTCGACCTTCCTGGGACATCGTGAGCATGCGGGCCATGGATGGCGTGCACTGCATATGCGTGACGCCGTGACGCGTCACGAGCTGGTCGATGGATGTCCCGCTGTGTCCAGGGGCGGGCTGCGCCGCCACCCGTTCGCGGAGACGGTTCAGGTGATACAGATGCTTCAAGACGCGTTCCGGATCCACGCCGAAGTCGACGAGGCAGGCCAACTCGTCGATGCCCATTTCGCTCACCGTGGCCAGCATCTCCAGACAGCGTTCAGGCGTGCCGAACAGCCCGCTGGTCTCGTAGTAGCGTTGGAACGCGAACTCGAGCAGCGCCTCGAGATCTTCCGGCGACAGGTTGTCAAACTCGTCGCCTTTGGCCTCGACACCGCTTTGCACGCGCTTGCGGTAGGCCGACCAGGCGCCGGCGTAGCCGCGCAGCAGCCCGGCGGCACTCCGCAGATAGGCCTTCATCGGTCCGCGCACGATCTCGCGCACGTCGGCATCGTTCTCGCCGACGAAGGTGTGGAGCATGAGAGCGACCTTGCCCTGCCCGGGATGGCCCGCCTTGCTCCAGGCTTCGCGATATACCTTCAGGTTGTCACGCAGGTCGGCGATGTTCTGGCCGAGCATGTGGGTGAGAACGTGTGTCCCGGCCTCACCCGCCCGGCGATACGTGTCCGGACTGCCGGCGATGGTGACCCAGATCGGGAGCTCATCCTGGACGGGGCGGGGGAACGTCCGCACCTCCACCGGCTCGCCCTTGGAATTCGGGAAGCCCACGGCTTCACCCCGCCATAACCGCCGGACCGTCTCGATCCCCTCGAACATCACGTCGCGCCGATTGTCGAAATTGGCCGGCATCAGCACGAAATCGTTGGGGTGCCAACCGGACGCCATGGCGATACCCACACGGCCGTTCGACAGATTGTCGACGAGTGCCCAATCTTCGGCGACCCGGATCGGGCTGTTCAGCGGCAAGACCACGCTGCCGGCACGGATGGCAACCCGATCGGTGATCGTGGCGATCGCGCCGCCCGTGACGGCGGGGTTCGGGAACAACCCGCCAAACGCGTGGAAGTGCCGCTCCGGGGTCCAGACCGCCGTGAATCCATGTGCGTCGGCGAACTTGGCTCCCTCGATGAGAATGCGGTACTTGTCGGCGCCCTGACCGCCTTCGTCGCTCGCGAAGTAGAACAACCCGAACCCGAGGTCGGGACGCACGGTCGGCTCGGCGACGGCTGTAAGCGTGCGCTCGCGGTCAACGTAGATGACGACCGTGAATCCGCGGGCGAGCGTCCAGCACAGTTCAAGTACGGAGATGTCGAAGGACAGGCTGGTCACCGCCAGCCAGACGTTCCCCGCGGCGTGCGGCACCCGCTCGTCCATGCCCGCGAAGAAGTTCGCCACATTCCGGTGCTCGACCATCACGCCTTTCGGGCGGCCGGTGGAGCCGGAGGTATAGATCACGTAGGCCAGTTGCGTCGGCTTGACGGAGGCGTCGAGGTTGCTCGAGTCGAGCGCACCGATGGCCGGCCATTCGACGTCGACGCGGACCATCGCGGCCGCGGTGGCGGGCAACGACCCGGCCAGCCGATCCTGCGTGATCAGCACGGCGACCTGACTGTCCTCGATCATGAGCGCGATACGGTCGCGCGGATATGTCGGGTCGATCGGTACGTACGCCCCGCCCGCCTTATGGATTGCGAGGGTCGAAACGACCATGTCGAGCGAACGCTCGACACACACGCCAACGAGCGTTTCGCGACCAACGCCGAGACTCTGCAGATGCCGCGCGAGTTGGTTGGCACGCGCGTTAAGGGCGCCATAGCTGAGCGACTGCCCGTCGCACACGAGCGCCGTCGCCGCCGGTGTTCGGGCCACCTGCTGCTCGATCAGGTCGTGAACGCACGCGGGCGTCACGGCCACATCGGTGTCGTTCCATTCCTCGAGGACGAGGCGCAACTCGTCTTCGGTAAGAAGGGAGATCGTGCCGACCGGGAGATCCGGTTGTGTCGCGACGGTCGACGCAAAGAGGTCGAACTGCCGCCGCATCGCCTCGACCGCCTGCGGTGTCAACGCGCGCGGATCGTATGTCCATTCGGTGGCCGAGCCGCTGGTTGTGATCCGCACCGAGAGCACGGCGGCGCCCGGTGCAGCTGCGTCGTCCGTGATCGCAACCGATACCGGCAAGAGCCGTTCGGGCTCGCGACCGACGAGCCGGGAGAGCTCCGGATGACGGGCGGCCAGATCACGCGTAAACGTGCCGTGCTTGCGCGCGGCCGCGAGGGCGGTGGCGACGCCACCGGCCAGAGCCGAAAAACCGGCCGCCGGATCGACCTCGACGCGGAGCGGCACCCAGGCCGCGAAGACCGCCGCCGATCGCCCGTCGATCCCGCTCCTGATCGCGAGGTCGAAAGCGGTCTTGCCGCTTGCCCGTCCCAGATAGGCCGCGAACGCCGCGAGCACCGCTTCCGCGGGCTCGAGGTCGGGTGCGGCCTTGGCAAGGGCGCGCGACGTCATCGGCGCGAGCGGCACTGTCAGCGTGGCACGTTGCCCTTCGCCATCGGGTGCGTGGTCGGCGTAGGGAATCTCCGCCGGTTCCAGATCGGTCATGCGGCGCTGCCAGTGGGCCTCGCCGCGGCTCGCGCGTTCGCTCAGCGCGTTGAGCGATTCGAGTTCTTCCCCTTCGGGCTCCGTCAGTCGATCGCCCACGTCGAGAGCGAAGCGATTGACGAAGTCCGCCGCGCTGAGCGGTACGCCATCGATGGTCGCGAGGTCGCGCAGGGTCACGTCGGTGGAACTGGTGGCAACCGTGAGGCTATCGTCGTTGCGGGCGGTGATGGTGCCCGGCGCCTCGCAGGAAGTGGCGTCAGTGACCTCGATCGTCCGGGCCAGGGCAACATCCCCGTTCGCATAGAGCTTCGGCAGGCCGAGTGGGTTGGTGTACGGGCCAAAATCGAGCGCGCGCGCGAGCGCCGAAACCGAAGCCGCGCCGTCACTCCACGGCAACCCGCAGGCCGCCACGGGCCGCTGATGTTTCGAGAAGTACTCGGTGGTTGAGGTATCCTGGTGCTCGCCGTCGGTCCGTCCACCAGCCAAGCCGTCCACCACATCCCGAAACGAGCGAATGGCCGCGTCATAGCACTTCGTATTCAGGGTCAGTGACGTTTCGTCGGGGCCGAGGGGGAAGGTCTCCTTGCGGAGGATATCACCGGCATCGACGGAGTGGGTCATGTAATGCCAGGTGATCCCCCATTCGGACAGCCCTTTGATGAGTCCCCAGGCCGGCGTATTCAGGCCGGCGTACTCGGGCAACGGACCGTCGTGGAAGTTCAGCGCTCCCGCGCGGGCAACCCGCAACACGTCGGCCCGTACGATGGCGAGGTTCGCGATGCTGAACAGGTAGTCGACGCCGTTTGGCAGCGCGGCGGGGAGATCTTCAGCCCGCTGCAACAGTGGAATCGCCTTCGAGCCGGCCCACGTGGCTATGGCCCGGTTGCCCGAGGCAACCGCCGCGATCGTATGCCCGCGCTCGAGCAAGATCTCGGCACACTGCACGACCAGTGACTCGTTCCCGATGAGAGCGCAGTCAAGCGTCCGTTGCTTCGTCATCGCCGCTTCCGAAGAGGTTGATGTCACAAACGTAAACGACTGCTTCACAATGTGTTATGCCTCAACGACCCGGCACCATTGTGGTGTGGAATACGGTGGGTTTTGGCGTCAACGGCCCTCCGGGGTGCAAGTATTGCGCCCTTCGCAGCCACGGGACCTCGGTGGAGGTGAGTGGAGGTTAACCGACCGCAATGATTGAATTTAGGGTGCCATCCGGGCATGGAATGGTGGTCACGGCTCGCCGCGCCCCCGGCACCTGTTGCACCGCCGCAACATCGAGGAGATTCCTCGGAATTCGGGCCATTTCGACCGTCCACAAGGGCGTATGCCGCCGCCTGCACCGACATTGCATAGCGGCCGACTGGAGGCTTTGCGCAAAACGGTGGTCCCTGCGGGCTTTCGGTTGTCGAAAGCGTCGTGAGGCGGTGCAAGGGGGGCACCGGCGGCGACTGCCGGGACAGCACGCCGCGGCGCGAAGACAGCCGAGTTCGATCGGTGAATCGCCAGTGCGTCACAGCGGTCGTGACGCATCGGATCGGGGCAACACTGCACCGTCCAGAGGTTTGCGTCACGGCACAATACCTGCTATATCCCCGCACCGTCCACACAGTGGTATTCCCTTCAGTTCGGAGCGATCCGCACACTTGATCACGACCGCGCCCCTGGGCCGATCCCTTCGCTGGGCGGCGTTCGTGACCGTCGCGCTGGCCGTGGCTCGCCCCGTTTCGGGCCAGAGCTTGACCAGCGGGGGCGTCTCGGGGAACGTCGTCGATCCGGACGGTCGGGGGGTGTCCGATGCCCTCGTACTCGTGTCGGACGCGGCGACCGGGACAACGCGGGAGGCGATGACCGGTCGCGGCGGGGCGTTCGCGTTCACGCTGCTTCCCGCGGGTGAATACGCGATTCGCGTCGAGCGGATCGGGTATCGGCCGAAGTTGCTTACGAACGTGTGGGTCTCCCCTGGCTCGGACCTATCCGTCGGCATCGCGATTCTGCCCGTCCCGCCCCCGGTGACGCGCATCGACACCGTGGTGATGCCGGGTGCGACGACCACGGGAACCCGCGCCGGCGTCTCACGAGGCTTCCCGCAGGTCACGCGCGACGGTTTGCCCGATGTCGACCGCGGTGTCGGCGAGTTGCTGAGGATCGCGACCGCGACGGACGAAGCGGTGTTGGAGGGTCTACCGCTCGGATTCAGTCGCACGTGGATCGACGGTGTCCCGCACGATCGGGCGGGCTATCCCGGACCGACGCCGATCACGTCGCAGATCGGTGTCTTGCCGCGCAGCGCGTTCAACGCTGTCGAGGTCATGACGAACGCCGTGGACGTCGAGTGGTCTGGGGCGGCCGGGGCGGCCCTCGTGGGCTATGGGCGGCGCGGATCGCGCGATTTCCGGCTGGACGTTTTCGGAGACTGGACGGGGGATGCCGTCACCTCATCGGATTTCTTCAACGCGAGCGCACGCTCGCTGTCGAGCATTCGCGGCGGCGCGCGGTTCGCCGGTCCGATCATCCGCGATACCGCGCACTTCGCGCTTTCGGTGGAGGGCGCGCATATCCAGCGGCCGATGGAGGCCGCGCTTACCGGGTCCGGGGCGAACGGGCGCATCATCGGGTTCGCCGCTGATTCCTTCGCCGTAGGACTCGACGGGTATACGCGGGCGCAACGAACGGAAACGACGTCGGGCAGCGCGTTCGGCCGGTTCGATTGGCAGATTGCCGGTACCCAACGCCTGTCGGTTCATGCCGGCGCGGCGAAGTTCACGTCGGTGGATCCCGACCTCGGCCTCGGCCGAGCGCGGAGCCTGGGCATTGACAGTGATGGCTTGACCGTATCCGCCGGTTTGTCACTCACCTCGCAACTGCTCGACGGCGTACACAGTGAACTACGCATCGGGGTCGATCGCAGCAACCTCGCGTTCCGCGGCAACCGGATCCCGACGACGTTGGTCGTCTCGAGCGGCACCAGCTTCGGGATGGACCCGCAGCTGCCCGCGACCGTGCGGCGTTCGCAGTTCTGGGGACAGGAAGTCGTGTACTTCACGGTCGGTGCCCACATCCTGAAGATCGGCGGTGCCGTCGACGTGCTGCGCGCGGACGATACGCAGGGGTGGGCACGGGATGGCGTTCTCGCGTTCGGTGATCCGGTGGCGTTCGCCAATCTCGACGGCACGTTCTACCAGTCCGTTGGCGGCGCCACACGGTCGCCGCATTCGTCGGCTCAGCTCGGCGTGTTCTTGCAGGACACGTGGCGTGCCGGCCCGGGACTGCGGCTCACGATGGGACTGCGGTACGACCGCGAGACGCTCCCGATCGACAAGATCGCGCTCGTCAACCGGTGGCTCACGCTGACGGGCATCGCCAACAACGACGTCAGCGACAAGCGCAACAAGCTGAGCCCGCGCGCGGGCATCACATGGGACGTCGGGAACCGGAACAGCTGGATCGTGCGCGTGCAGGGCGGCCGCTACTACGGGCGGGTCGATCCCGCGGCCCTCTCCGAAGCACTGACGCACGACGGCGCGATTCAGATGCGTCGAGCCGCCGGATCGGTCGGCTCGTGGCCGACCGTTCCCGATTCCGCGACGGCGCCGATCACCGGCCCGCTCGTCACGCTGCTCGGTCCCGATCATGAGGCACCGCGATCGTCACGCGGGAGCCTCGGCATCACGCGGTCGCTGGGTGCGCACGCCGCATTGCACCTTGTCGGCGCCTACCGACACACGGACTTCCTCGGGAGGCGCCACGATCTGAACCTGCTGTCGGGAGCGGCGAGCACCGACCAGGACGGGCGCGTCCTCTACGGAACGCTGGTCAAGTCGGGCGGGATGCTCTCGGCAGCCCCCGGATCGAACCGCCGGTTTGACGAGTTCGACTTCGTCACGGTGATCGATCCGGACGGATACTCGGACTATTGGGGATTCACCGCCGCGATCGACGGAGCATTGGGAGGCGTGGGACTGAGCATGGCCTACACGTACTCCCAAACGACGGACAATTGGCTCGTTGGGCCGGGCAGTACACCGCTCTCACAGCTGACACCGTTCCCCGACAGTCTCGGCGCCGAGGATTGGGCCGACGGCGTGTCGAGCTTCGATGTGCCGCATGACTTCGTCCTGGCGGCGGAGATCCCGTTGCCCCTGGGCGCCCGGCTGGCAGGCTTGTACCGCATTCGATCGGGCTATCCGTTCACTCCGGGGTTTCCGGCCGGCGTCGACGCGAACGGCGACGGTTCCTCGGTCAATGATCCCGCGTTCGTCAATTCGGCGGCCGCCGGGATGAGCACGGTCTTCGACCAATGGCCGTGCGTCGCGGCGCAGGCCCAGCAGTTCGCCCGCCGGAACTCCTGTCGCGGCCCGTCGCAGCAGCGGCTCGACCTGCGGTTGAGCATCGGCTTACGCTCGCGTGGGCATTTTCGAGCGGACCTCATCGTCGACGCCATCGCCGTGCTGGAACCGGATGGCGCAATGCGGGATGCCGCGTTGTACCGACTGGATCCGGCGGCGCCGCTGACGGTCGATCCCACGACCGGCGTCACGACCGTCCCGGTAGCGGTCAATCCCGGGTTCGGCCGGGAACTCCGGTCTCGCTCAACCGGACGGTATGTACGATTCGGGCTCCGGCTGGGCTTGTGATGACCGCTCGTGCGCTTCGTCGCTCGGCGTTGCTGATCGCCGCGGCCACGCTCGCGTGCGAAAACGCGGGCGTCGACCGCGTCCTGTCCATTACCGCCGCGGTCGACGTGACGGGCTTTGCGTATATCGATCGGAATGGTGACCGCAACCCCAGCCAGGGTGACTCGGCGCTCGGAGGGGTCGCCATCCGCCTTGTGCCGGTCGGAAGTCGCGACACCGCCGCCCGCGGCGTCACTGCCGCCAACGGCGACTTCGCGTTTCCACAGGTACCGGTTGGGCGCTACGAGGTGGTGGCGCTCGACAACCCGACGCTGTTCGGCGACAGTATCTCGGTCGTCAGGATCGATACCTCCCTGATCACGTTGACGCCCGCCGATACGCTCGGTATCGAGGTCGCGGTCGCGATCAGCTTCCCGATCGTCACCATCGCCGAAGCGCGAGCGCTGGCCGTGGGCACGAAGGTGTTCGTCGAGGCCATCGTGCTGAATCAACGTGACACGTTCGGCGACTCGACGGTTCACGTGGTGACCGAGACGGGGGCCATCCGAGTGACGCGCATGCGCACGGCGGTCCTTCCTGGTGACAGCGTTCGCCTCCTTGCCCGTCGCGAGCGGCGCGATGGACACCCGACTCTCGACGATCCGCTTGTCGAGCCGCTGGGACAGGGCTCCGCCCCTCCGGTGGAGCGACTGAACACCGTGCAGGCCGGATCGGCTGACGGGGGCCGCCTCGACGCGGCATTGATCCGACTCATCGACGTCACCATATCTGATACCGCCACGGTCGCCGGCGACTACGTTCTCGTGGTCAGCGACAGTCTGGGAACCGTCGACGTCGTGTTCGACCAGGATGCCGGTCTCACGCGGACGCCCTACGTGCCGATGGTCCTGATCGACGTCACCGGTCTGCTCGTACCGACCGGCGCCGGCACTTGGCGTATCAAACCACGCACAAGCTCCGACGTCGTCGAGAAGTAATGCGCGACCTCACGATCGTGTTATCGATCGATACCGAGGAAGACAACTGGACACCCACTCGCACCGGCCTCTCCGTGAAGAACGTGGCCGCGCTTTCCAACGCCGCGTCGTTCATGCGGCGGTTGGGTGCGCGACCCACCTTCCTGGCGACCCACGCGGTGATCACTGATCCTGCCGGTGCCGACGTGCTGCGGTCGCTCGTCGCGGAGGATACGGAGGTCGGGGCGCATCTTCACGCGTGGAACACCCCGCCCTACGGGAATCGTGCAGGAGAGGCGGAGATCGCGCTTGGCCGGCTCCCTCCGGCGGTCCAGCAAGCGAAGCTGGAGACCCTGACCGAAGGGCTGACCCGCGTCACGGGACGGCCTCCGACGAGTTTTCGTGGCCGGTTCGGCATGTGGCCGGAAACCGCGGCGTTGCTGGCACAGAGCGGGTACGAGGTCGACACGACGGTGGCGCCGTGCGTCGATTGGCGTCGTGAGGGCGGGTCCGATTTCCGCGATGCCACACCCGCGATCTACCGGTTCGACCCCAGCGATCCCGCGACACCCAACAACGACGGGCAGCTGACCGAGGTGCCGATGTCGTGGGGGTTCAATCGGATCCCCATGGCTCGGTGGCGCCGGTGGCACGCGGCGCTCGGCGGGGCGCCCTGGCGTCAGCTCCGCTTGCGTGGTCTGATGGCCCGAACGGGACTGCTGCGTCGCATCAGTCTCAATCCCGAGCGCACGAGCCGGCGCGACATGGTGGCGCTCGGCCACGCCCTGCTCGCCGAGGATGTGGGGCACCTGCATCTGGTGTGGCACTCCCTGAGTCATACGGCCGGCACCGGGCCGTTCGTTCGGACGTCAGCGGACGTGAGCCGGCTCTACGCGCGGATCGAAACGGTGCTCGAGGCGATGGCGAAGCTGGCGTCCCTCAGGTTCGCGACGGTGACGGAGGCGGCGCGCGCCATGGTCCCTGAGCCGGGTGGAGCACAGGGCGGCCAGTCGTGAGCGCCGCCGATCAGGGAGGAGGCAAAGAGCAGCCGTTCCGGATGGCCCGCGTAGGCCGGCACGGCATGGTCTACGCGGTCGGCATTCTGTTGAGCAAAGCGGTGGCATTCCTGATGCTGCCGATCTACACCCGGTTCCTCACGCCGGGTGACTACGGCGTGCTGCAGCTGATCATCGTCGTTCACGAAGTCACCTCACTCGTCGCGGGCTCCCGCATCGCGCAGGGCGTATTCCACTTCTACCACAAGGCGGAAGACGACATCGGCCGCCGCCGCGTCGTGTCCACCGCGCTCGTGCTGCTGACGGCCACGTTCGCGGTCGTGGCGGTGGTCGCCTACGCCCTCGCCCCGCCCATCGGCGCCATCGTATTCGACTCGCAGGAATACAACAACCTGATCCGTATCTCCGCGATCACGCTCGCGTTCGAGCCGATGATCACCGTGGGGACGATGTACTTGCAGTTGCTGGACAAGTCCAAGCTGTTCGTCGTGATGAGCACGTCCAAGTTGTTCCTGCAGGTGCTGTGCAACGTGATTTTCCTGATCCCGTTCCACATGGGCGCCAAGGGTGTCGTGCTGAGCACGATGATCGCGAACATCGCGGTGGGGTTGTGGGTGGCGTGGTACACCACGCGTCGCGTCGGTATGCATCTCGAACGCCGGGCGGTGCGCGATCTCGTGCGCTTCGGGATCCCGCTGGTCGCGACTCAGATCGCGACGTTCATCTCGACCTTCGGGGACCGGTACTTCCTCAATCAATCCGGGAACACCGACGTCGTGGGTCTCTACGGACTGGCGTATCAATTCGGGTTCCTGCTGGTCGTGGTCGGGTTCTTCCCGTTCAGCCGTGTGTGGGATCCCGTGCGGTTCGAGATCGCGCGGCGGGACGATCGCGACGAACTGTACGCGCGTGGTTTCGTGTACATGAACCTCGTGCTGGTGACGGTCGGCGTCCTGATCGGCGTCCTGGCGGACGACTTCCTGCGCGTGATCGCCGCGCCCGCGTTCCGCAGCGCGGCGCTCCTCGTGCCGTTCATCCTCGTCGCCTATGGGGCGCAAGCGTGGACCGACTTCCTGAATCTCGGCGTCCTCTATCGCGAGCGGACGGAATGGATCACGGTGGCGAACTGGGTCGCCGCGGCCGTAGCCGTGGTCGGCTACCTGGTGCTCATTCCGCGCTATCTCGGCATCGGCGCGGCACTGGCGACCGTGGCGGCGTTCGCGGTGCGGTGCTGGATGGTCTACTACTTTGCGCAGCGATTGTGGCCCGTGGCCTACCGGTGGGGACCGGTCTGGCGCCTCGTCGGTGCCGGTCTTGGCGCGATTGGGATCGGTATGCTCGCGCCCGAACTACCGGTCGTGGCTTCGCTGGCGTTCCGCACCGTGTTGCTCGCGGCCTACGGCGGCGCCGTCTGGTCGTTCGGCGTGCTCACGGATGCCGACCGCAGGATGATCCGTCTCGCGATCCGGCAGCCGCGCGCCGTTCTCGCCGGCCTCCGCCGTTAACGCGCGCTGTCCGCGGCCTCGGCCAGATCCCGGCGGATCATCGGGAGGACACGCTGGAGGACGTTCAGGGCGACCACCTCGTTTCCGAGCGGGGTGAGGTGGGCGTAATCGGTGTAGACCTGACCCTCGACGCCGTCGTAGATCCGCGTGAGGTCGATGAACTCGGCACCGACCTCGTCGGCAACCGCCTGCTCAGCGGGACCGACGTACCCCACCGCCCCACGCATGAACTCCTCGTAGTTCGTCCGGTACGACGCGACGTTGAATTCGAATAGCTCGCGCTCGACCGCGGGCGCGCCACGCCGATCGCGCTCGAGTACCAGCAATGGTTGCAACATGAAGACCGCGTGCACGTGCTCGGCTTCGAGAATAAGACCGATGCGCTCGATCATCTTCAGCGCCGACCGGTCGAAGGTGCGCCGCATGGCCGCCAACGCACTGTCGGGGTCGAGCGGCGCCGGGCCACGGTCACGCCGGACGAACTGCACCACCGTGCGGGCGGCGCGCGACGCGAGGTGCGCCGCGGCGCTCTTGCGGAAGAGCCACCATCCGTTCGACGCGAGCAGGGCCTTGATGGTGGGATCGCCCATGATGACGCGCGACTGCAGGTTGTAACTATAGCTGGCGAACTGATCGTGGTTCGGCAGGAAATGGAAGAAATCGTTGTAGCCGTCCAGGAACAACACCATGTCGGGATCGTACCCGAGTATGCTTTGATTGAGGTAGATCAGATGGTGGTGGGTCCACGTGCTCGTGATCGCGGCGTTGATCACCTCGACGTTGACACCCGGCAGGGAATCGGCCAACGCTCGCTCGAGGTACGCATCGATGGTCTGCGAGTTGTCGAGGACGGTGTAGTCCCGTTGGAGGTGCGGCCACAGCCCGCCGATGCCGTAGGCTGTCGACCCGCCCATCAAGAACACGCGATAGGTCCCCGCGGGCTTCTCCCGCGTGACCTCACTCGAGCGCCGGAACCCGACCGAATTGTGCTCGATGCCACGCCGATCGACGAAGTTCGGCGTCGGCAGAATGTTCTTGTACGGATCGAACGCGTACTGGTACAGGTGCTTGCCGTCAAAGCCCCGGGTCACGCGCAGCATCACGCGGGCACCGATTTCCAGGACGCTCAGCACCACAAGCGCCAGGATTCCCGAGAAGAGCACGAGTTTCCAGCGCGGCAGCGTTCGGGGCACGTTGGTATGGGGGTCGGTCATGGGATCCATTCGTACGTCCGCCCAAGGGTCAACCGGGTCGCAAGGACCAATGCAACACCCGTACCATTTCGACAGGTCGGATGTCGCTCATTTGCTGGTACTTCGGCCCCTAACACGGAAACAGGTTCCGGTGTGTTGCGCAAGCGCAACAGACTGGTCACCTTAGGAGCGGATCGTTCGACGGCGCGACGGGCATGTCTTGTGCAAGCGAGCGGGCGGCGGAGCGCCAGGCTGGGATCACTGGACGGACGGAGGTGTGGATTTGTCGGGCAGCTGGGCGCGGATTCCGCCGACGGTCGCGCCACCGAGTCTCTCACAGTTGACCCGGGGGCTGGGGGCGATCGGCTGGCCGAGGGGCTACGCGGGGACGCTCGAACGGGAGATCCAGGCCCTCTTTCCCGAAGCCCATGTTGGCACGTTTGCGACGGGCAGGGGGGCGCTGGCGGCCGCTATCCGGATCGCGATGGCCCGGACTGGACGCCGCACGGTCGTGGTTCCCGGATTCACCTCGTTTTCGGTTGCCGGCGCTGTGGCCTCGGTCCGGGCGACGCCGCGGATCTGTGATGTTGATCCCGGCACGCTGGACTTTGACCGTGCCGATCTCCGCCGATGCGTGGACGGATCGGTCGCTGCCGTCATCGTCGGGAACCTGTTCGGATATCCGTCGCGCACCGACGACCTTGACTGGGTGACGGCGGGCGGCGCCTTGCTCGTGGACGATGCGGCGCAGGCGTTGGGGGCGCGGGCCGACGGGGCAGCCGTCGGCGGCCGGGGGCACTTGGGCGTGCTCAGTTTCGGCCGCGGGAAGTGTGTGACGACGGGGGACGGCGGAGCCCTACTCGTGCATGATGCCGAGCTCCTAGGAGACGTGCCCGTGGCCGGGGGGCCGAACGGTCGTGGGGTGCGAACCTGGATGATGGCGTGCGCGGTGCGGCTGGCGGCCCGTCCTTTGCTATTCGGATTGATGAGCCGCCTGCCGGGCGCCGACATCGGCGCCTCGCACTACGAGTCAGCGTTCGATGAGGGGGCGGCGCCGGCGAGCGTTGACGGGCTCGCCGCCGGCCTCGGTGCGTCGGTAGCGCGCCAGATCCACGTGCGGACGCGAGTCGCGTGGCGCTGGTTCGCGGCGCTCGAAGGGACGGCGGGCGCGGTGACGATTGGAGCGGCACCCGGTAGCGAGCCGGCGTACCTTCGGGTCGCCGTCCTCGCCACCGACGCGGGAAGTCGCGCGCGAACGGTCGCGGCGCTTGCCGACTGCGGAATGCCGTACGGACAATCGTATCCGACCACGCTCGCGCGCATACCGGCGTTTGCCGACCTGTGCGACATGCCGGCGGCGATTCCCGGGGCCGAGGCACTGGCCGCACGCGTGGTCGCGCTGCCGTGTCACGAAGGAGTATCCGACGACGCCATCGCGCGCGGCGCGACGGCCTTTCAGGCTCAACGGGGATAACAGAAACGATCATGCAAGATCTGGCCGCTGAACGCGCATTCTACGACGAATTGTTCGAGCGCAATCCGGAGAATGAGCACATTACCCAGGGTTACGACGAACTCCACGATTTGGTGTTCGGCGATGACAGGGGTGGTACCGTACTCGATCTCGGGTGCGGAACCGGGGCGCATGCCGTGCGCATTGCCCGCCGGGGGTACGACGTGATTGCCGTCGACCTGACGCATCGCGGCGTACGGTCGGCACGCGAACGCTTCCAGAAGGCGGGCCTCGCCGGGCGGTTCGTGGTGGCGGACGCCGAACGCCTCCCGTTTCGGGAGGGAGTGGCCCGGATCACCTGGACCTCTTTGCTCCTGCACCATTTTCCCAAGCTCGACACGCTCCCGTCCGAACTGGCACGCGTCACGCGTGAGCGCCTCGTGGCGTTCGAACCGAATGCGCGAAACCTGCTGACCTGGTTGGCGTTCAACGTCGTCAATCGCGTATGGGGGATCAGCGGTATGACGCCCAACCAGAAGGCGCTGACGCCACGCGGCCTGGACCGGATCTTCCGGCCCATGGGGCTCGCCACGGAGGAGGTCCATTACGTCGATCGTCCATGGAGCGATCGCATGGGCTTCGCCCGAAGAATGTACGCGACGCTCTCGCGGGCGCTCCCGATCCGGTACCGGGCGAACAAGTTCTTGATCACCTTCGCGAGGAACGGCGGGTGACGCATCCCGGCGGCGGTCGCTGGGTGTGCCTGATGTACCATGACATCTCAGCGGGCGCCGCAACGAACGACGGCGGTCCGGCGCGCTTCGCGGTGCCGCGCGCCATCTTCGAACGGCAACTCGACGTCATTGCGGAGGCCGGTCTTCGCGCGTGCTCGCTCGAAGAAGCCGCGGCAACGGCCGATCCGCACGTGGCCATCTCCTTCGACGACGGCGATCTCGGGCAGTACGAACGCGGGGTCCCGGCGCTCGTTGCGCGGGGCATGAGCGCGACGTTTTTCGTGACCACGACATGGGTCGGTCGCCCCGGCTACGTCACCTGGGATCAACTGCGGGAAATGAAGGCGGCCGGCATGTCGATCCAATCGCACACGCACACCCATCCGTTTCTCTCCGAACTTGACGCGTCGGCGCTGCGTCACGAACTGGGGGAGTCGAAACGTCTCTTGGATACGGAACTCGGACAGGACACGACGATGCTGGCGCTGCCCGGCGGCGACTGGCCGTCGCTGCGCGCGCGGGGGCTGCTGCCGGAGATCGGGTATCGGACCGTGGCGACCTCCCGGTGGGGGGTGAACCGCGCCGCACACGGCCGCGGGACGGCGCGGATCGTCCGCCGCTGTACGGTCCAGGGGTCCCCGCCTCTCGACTACTTCAAGCGCGTCATGGCCGGCGACGCGTGGCTGGCATCCCGCCGGCGCGTGCGGGAGGCCGTGCTGGGACGCCTCCGCTCAACCATCGGACCGAGCCGCTACCACCGCTGGCGCCGCAGCGTGCTCGATGCCGTCGCCCACCCGTCGCGCCGGGAGACGAACGCATGACGATCGTGCCCCGACTGCACGCGGTCATCGCAGACGTCTTCGGGGTTCGAGAGGATGCGGTGACCGACGATGACTCACCCGATTCGATCGAGGCATGGGATTCCGCAACCCACATCCAACTTGTGTTTGCGCTTGAAGCGGAATTCGGTGTGCGGTTCGAACCGCAGGAGATCGCCGATCTGGCGTCGGTGGCGGCGATCCGCCGGCGCATCGAGCGCGAGGTGACGGATGGGAGCGGATAGCACCGGCCGCCGAGCACCCCGCGATTGGCACGCGTTGCCGCGCGATCTCAAGCCCGCCGACTATATGCGGTTGGCGCGCCAGGTGACGGCGGGCGACGGCGAGCCTCTCGAACCGGTTCGCGTGGCATGCCTCAGCAGCTACTCGCTCGGCTTCGTCGAGCCGTTCCTCGTCGTGGAGGGTACGCGCTTCGGCCTTCGCGTGGTGCCGTATTTCGGCGAGTTCGGTCAGTTCGAGCAGGTGCTCGCCGATCCCGAGAGCCGGCTGTACGCCTTCGCCCCCGACGTGCTGGTGCTCGCGCTGCGACCGGAGGATCTCGATCCGGACGCCGTCACGCGGTTTCACGCCAGTGGCGGCACTCGGTTGCGTGCACTCGCGCGCGAGGCGGTGGAGCGGCTCGCGCGATGTACCGCCATGTTCCGCGAGCGCGCGACGGGTCCGGTGCTGGTGGCGAATTTCGCGGCCCCGGCCGATCCGCCGATGAGCCTGTTCGACGCCAATCTCACGGAGTCGGTCGCGGGGACGATCGTAACCGCCAACGCCGAGCTGGCGTCGGCGATCCACGCCCACGCCGGGGCGGTGGTCTGGGACTACGCGGGCCTGGTGGCCGCCACGGGCTCCACGCGCTGGACCGATCGACGGTTGTGGGCGTTGGGCCGAATCCCCGTGTCCGCCGAATGCCAGCCGCTTATGGCACGCCACCTGGCGCGCACCATCCGTGCAAGCCGGCGCCCGCCGGCCAAGTGCCTGGTCTTCGACCTCGACAACACGATCTGGGGTGGCGTCGTCGGCGACGATGGGGTGGAGGGGATCCGGCTGGGCGACGACTACCCCGGCAACGCGTACAAGGCCCTGCAACGCTCGGCACTGGCCCTCAACGACCGCGGGATTCTGCTGGCGGTGGCCAGCAAGAACGACGAGGAGGTCGTGCGGAACGTGTTCCGGGAGCATCCCGAGATGCTCTTGTCGTGGGAACACCTCGCCGCCGCGCGCATCAACTGGCAGCCGAAGAGCCAAAATCTCCGCGCCATCGCCGACGAGCTGAACATCGGGTCGGACGCGCTGGTCTTCTTCGACGACAATCCGGTCGAACGCGCGGAGGTGCGGCGGAACGCCCCGGAGGTCGGGGTCATCGAGGTCCCGACGGATCCACTGGACTACGTAGCCGCCCTCGCCGACGCGTTCCAGTTCGATCAGCTGGCACTCTCGGAGGAGGATCGGGGCCGCAGCGACATGTATCAGCGCGAGCGACAGCGACGGGCACTCGCGACCGGCGCGGAATCGGTCGAGGACTTCCTCGCCAGCCTGGACATGGTGGCCCAGGTCGGCCAGGCTGGACAGGCTACGCTCGGACGGATCGCTCAACTCGTGGGCAAGACGAATCAGTTCAATCTGACGACGCGCCGCCACTCGCAGGCCGACCTCCAGGCCATGGCCGACGATCCGAACGGCGTTGTCGCGTGGTTGCGCCTTCGCGACCGCTTTGGTGATCAGGGACTTGTGGCGGTCGGCGTCCTGCGGGTTGCGGAACGGCAGGCCGTCATCGACACCCTCGTGATGAGCTGCCGCGTGATGAACCGGCATGTCGAGCGCGCCCTCGTCGCCTACTTGAACGAACACGCGGCGCGGTTGGGCTGCGACGGGATCGTGGGGGAGTATATCCCGACCAAGAAGAACGCGATGGTCAGGGATCTGTATCCCGCACTGGGTTTCGCGCCGATGGAGGGCGATGGGGTCGAGCGGTTCGTCAAACTCGTCGGCGATGACGCCTGCGCCTGGCCGGCCATGATCGCGCGCGAGGACGCGGCACGGGACGCGTCATGAGCGTGGAGATCCGCCGCTTTCGCCCGGCCGATATCGCGGGCATCGATCGGCTGAATGAACGCCTCGCGGCGCACGGGGTGCCGTGGCCCGTGTACCCGGAGGACCCGGATACCGCTCAAGGCGGCGCCGTCGTTGCGACGCGCATGTACCTCGCGGCGGACGAAGAGATCCGCGGTGCGGTGTGGCTCACCGAACAGGATTTCTGGGTCGCCGGCCGGACCGAGCGGCTGGGGTGGGTGCGGTATCCGGTCTCCGAGAGTCTCATCGACGGTCGGTTTGGTGGTATTCCAGGCAGCCTGCTGTTGCAGTTGCTGCGTGAACAGCCCCGGTTGATGGCGCTGGGCCTCGGCGGCCACGAGGGGCCGTTCGCGAAATTGCTCGCGCGCCTCGGGTGGGCCGGTGTGACGGTGCCATTCTATTTCCGCTTGGTTCGGCCTGCACGCGTCCTGCGACACCTGGCCCACGTACGGCGGACAAGGCTGCGCCGGGTGCTGCTCGACACGCTCGCATGGAGTGGCGTCGGTTGGGCCGGGTGGAAACTGTATGACACCGTGGCGCGCGTGGGACGGCCAGCCGCACCGCGCGGCTGTGTGGTGGAGGAAGTCGCGCACTTTGGAACGTGGGCGGATGCCGTTTGGGAACGGGCGCGCGGGGCCTACGGCTTCGTCGCCACCCGTGACCAGCGCGCGTTGAACGAGATGTATCCGCAGGGCGCTCCGGTCCGACGGCTCCGGATCACGCGGGACGGCACGGACATCGGTTGGGCGTGCGTCGTGCGACGCGACCTCAGCGCGAGCCCGGGGGCGACCGGCTTCGGTCCGCTCCGAGTCGGCTTGCTGGCCGACGGTCTGGCCCTGCCCGGGGACGCGGCGACGGTCTCGGCGTTGGCGGCGTCACGGCTCCAGCGGTCCGACGTCGATCTGATGTTCTCCAACCAGTGTCATCCGGCATGGGGTGCCGGTCTGCGGCGAGCCGGATTCCTCGCCGGACCGAGCCAGTTCGCGTTCTATTATGCCCCCTCGGTCGGCAAGCTGCTGAGCGGCGGGATTGTCCCCGAATCGGCCCACATCAACCGCGGCGACTGTGATGGCCCGGTCTTCCGGTAGTTCCGGCGCCGGCGGAGCGCCCATCTTCCTGGTCGGCACGGGGAGGTGCGGATCGACGATCGCATACTCGCTCCTGGCGATGCACCCGGACCTGGCCTGGATACCGAGCTGGGTGTCCGCGCTTCCCCGGATCCCCGCACTCGCCTTCGCCAATCGCGTATGGAGCTTGCCGGGAACCGACCGATTCCGCGAGATACGCTTCGTGCCCAAGCCGGTCGAACCGATCATGTTCTTCCGGCACCACCTCCGGAACTACACGGCCGAACATGTGGACGACACCGTCCTGTCCGAAGGACGCGCGCGCCTGGTGCCGATGCTGGAGCGCATCCGGAGGTCGCACGGTCGCGCCCGGTTTCTCGGCAAGCTCGTGGGTCGGCCGGTCAAGGTCGAGCTCCTCGCGGCGCTCTTCCCGGACGCCTACTTCGTGCACGTGACTCGCGATCTCCGTCCGACGGTCAGTTCGTTCTTGAAGGTGGACTTCTACGAGCGCACCGGGTTGCTCGATCCGTGGCCGTGGAGCCCGATTCCGCCCGAGCATCTGGAGTTTTTCGAGCAGGCCGGCAGGCCGCAGGAACTCGTGGCGGCGATTCAGGTCACGGCCAATCTCGCGGAGTTGAACCGCCAGCTCGCGCTCGCGCCGCCCGAGCGCCAACTCGAGGTGCCGTACGCCGCGTTCGTGGCGGATCCGATCGGCCAGGTCCGCCGCGTGTGCGCGTTGGCCGACCTCCCGGTGGACGGGCGCTACGAGCGCCGGCTGTTGGCACGCCGCCTGGTGCAGGGCGCCGACCAGAAGTGGATGAAGCACTTCGATGCCGCGCAGATCAGAAACCTGGACGGTTTTGAAGCGTTGACGACCAACTCGACCAACACCGCGTGATGCCCGACGCCCCTCTGCTCGGACCGTCGACGCCGTTCGTGGTGTTCGGCGACGACTGGGGACGAAACGTCTCCACGATGCAGCACATCTTCCGTCACGTCGCCGAACGGCATCCCGTCCTCTGGATCAATGGGATCGGGCACCGCGTACCCAAATGGAGTGACGCACGCCGCGCGGTGGCGAAGGCGGTGGCGATGGTACGACGGCCGCCCGCGCAGGTGAACGAGCGACTCGACTTTGGGCGTCCGCCCCAATGGATTCTGCAACCGCGCGTCCTGCCGTGGCACCACTGGCGCCTGGTCCACCGATATAATACGCGCGCGCTGGTGCGCCTGATTCGCGCAACGCTGGCGGAAGCCGGTGTGACCGAACCGCCGTTTCTGGTGACCGGTTCGCCCCCTTCCGTGGGCGTCGTTGGCCGGCTCGGCGAACGCGGCTCGGTGTACTTCTGCATGGATGATTTTCTCCACTTGCCGACGACGTCTCCGGAAATGTTGGCGCCGCTCGAGCGTCGCTTGCTGGATCGGGTGGACGCCGTCGTCGCGACGGCGCGAGATCTCACCGTGTCGAAGCGACCCGCGTCGGGGGTCGTGTTCCATCTGCCGCAAGGGGTCAACTACGAGCACTTTGCCACGCCCCAGCCAATGCCCGGAGAGATGGCGGCGTTCCCCCGGCCGATCGTCGGGTTCGCGGGCGGCCTGTTCGACCGCTGCGACGTCGATCTCCTGCTGGCGCTGAGCGCACAGCACGCCGGAGGGTCGATCGTGCTGGTCGGGCCGGTCTACATCGATACCGCCCCACTGCGCCGCCCCAATATCCATATCCTCGGGGCGCGTCCGTACGCCGCGCTTCCCGGTTACGTGCAGGCGTTCGATGTCGGCATCATCCCATACATCCTCAACGAAGAAACCATCGCGGTCGATCCGCTGAAGCTGTTGGAGTATCTCGCCGCGGGCATTCCAGTCGTGTGCAGCGATCTCCCTGAAGCGAAGAAGTACGAAGATGTGGTCACGATCGCTCCCACGACGGCGGCCTTCCTCCGGGGAACGTGCGACGCGCTCGACGCACCGGCGAATCTGCGGCAGCGGCGACAGGATACGGCGCGGGCCAACGGGTGGTCCCGCCGCGCCGCGCGACTGCTGGAGGTTTGCGCGCACGTCGCGCTTGCCCGCGACCGTCGCTAGCAGAGTGGAACGGCAGAGGGCGCGCCGCGCCTAGCGGTCTCCCGGGTGACGCACGGTCCCCAGGGCCGCGGCCACCGAGGGGAGCACGAGTTCGGCAAGGAGGTCGTGACCGGCCGGACTCAGATGGGCGTCGACGGAGCCGAAGAGCGGCGTGGCGGGCTCGGCGGCCCGACGCTCGCGGAACTCGGACAGGACATCGATGACCTGCAGGCCCCAACCGCGCAGCGCGTCGCCGATCAGGCGAGTGGGCTGCTCGAGGTCGACCGTCGACAAGTCGATGTCGAAGCCACGGACGTAGCGGGAGAACGCCGCGGGATCGGTCTGGTACGAGGTTGGGACCAGCACGAACAGCACCGGCACGTCGTACACCGCGGCGGCGGCGGCGATGTCACGACAGAGTTCGCCGGTCACCAGCCAGCGCGGCGACGCCGCGTCGCTCGTGCGGAAGACCACGGGGAAGTACGCTTGCGTCAGGCCCAGACGCATGCGCCACGTCTGCATCTGGTTCTTCATCAGGACGTAGAGATGCGACCGCACCTCCAGCATGTCGTTGATCGGCCGAGCGATCGCGTCGACCAACCCTCCCCATGAGAGGCTCGCCGGAATGCGGAACCGGTACCGTTCCACCGGAATACGGGGCGGGATGTACGCGGTGCGAAAGGGAACCGCGTCGTTCCCCACGTAGAGCGCCACGATGACGAGGTCGTACGCGTCACGCGCCAGGAGCGTGCGCGTCCGGATGAGATACTGGTCGGGGCCCCAACCGCCGTTGGCGGCGTTGCGCACCGCCACCCGTGCGCCGACGACGGACGGAAGTCTCGCCTCCAACAGCCCGGGCAGGCTCTGCTCGTGCTCGACCTGAAGCGCTTCCATGAACGAATCGCCCAGCAGTAACACGGACTTGGCGCCTTCGACGCGTCCCGTCCGCGCGACGCGAAAGCCGTCGCGATCGGTCACGAAACGCACGGTGCGCTCGCCGGTATTCACCGACGTGTTCACGTTCGCTCGATGGACGTAGCCGACGGAATCGACCGCCTGCCAGATGTCCGGTCGTATGAGGATCAATTGCTGCGGCATCACGACGCGCACCGCCGCTTCCGCAACGACGCCGGCAACGAAGACCGATCCCGCGACCAACGCCAGATTGAGCAGGAGGGCACGCCAGCGGTCGCGCCGCGCGGGAGCCACGGGCTCCGGCGAGGTGGGCGGGGGCTTCTCGGCGGGCTGGTCGCTCACGAGCGGGATTCCACGACGTGTCGGTTGGGATCATAGGAGGCCACGGGACCCGCCTCGACATACAGCCGATGCCACGTCGAGAACGCCAGCAGCGCCCACAACACCCCTTCACGGTTCTGGCGGCCCGACAGATGGTCGTCGAGCAGTCCGTCCACGGTCGCGGGCTCGAACAGGCCGAGTCGTGCCATGCGCTCGTGGGAGAGTTCGTCCGTGAGGACATCGTGCAATTCGTACCGCAACCAGGCCGCGGTTGGACCGACGAAGCCGCGCTTGGGCGCTCGGAAGTGCTCCGCCGGCAGTCGTGAGCGCAGGGCCCGTCGGAGCAGGCGCTTCGGCTGGCTGAATCCGATCTTGCTCCGGTCCGGCAACGTGAACACCCGCCCGACGAATTCGTGGTCCACGAACGGGACCCGCACTTCCAGGGAGTGGGCCATGGCGATTCGGTCGCTGAGGTGTAGGAGGTCGTCCGGAAGGTACGTCTGATAATCGAGATACAAAGCGGCACGGAGTCCGCCTGGCGAGCCGCCCTCGCGATACGCCTCCCGCAGATGTTGCCGTGCTGCCGTTCCGGATCGCTCCTGCCGGATGGGGTCGGCGTAGAAGGCCGGTGCGTCGTTCGGAAAGCGATCGAGCAGGTCGAAGTACCGCTCGGCCGCGTCGCCGGGGGCGGCGCGCAGGAACCGCTTGAGACGGTGCACGCCCAGACCCCCTCCACGCGGTTCCGGCAGCCGGTCGGCGAGCGCCGAGGCCGTACGGCGCAAGAGCGCCGGTGTGCGGCAATACCACTCGCTGAGCAGGAGCCCGAGATGTCGGCGGTATCCGCCGAACAGCTCATCGCCGCCGGTTCCCGCCAGGGCCACTTTGTATTCCGATGCGATCCGCTCCGCCAGCAGCCAAGTCGGCACGACCGATTCGTCGGCGTGCGGCTCGTCGAGTGCCCGCACGATCGGCTCGAAGAGATCCCGCACCCGCGGTTCGACGTCGACCACGGTGAGTTTGGCACCGTAGCGACGTGCCAGGGCCTGCGCCAGCGGGGTCTCGTCGGCGGCCTCCGCGCCACGTCCGTGATATCGGGCGGTGAAGGCGTGCGGCGTCTCGCCCGCGAGCGCCCAACTCGACACGACGGCCGAGGAGTCCATCCCGCCACTTAGAAACGCGGCGACCGGGACGTCGCTGACCAGATGCGCGCGTACCGATTCATCGAGCCATTTCAAGATCCGGGCGTCGGGATCCCGCGGCGTGGTCGTCGTGTCGACCGGCAGCGACCAATACCGGCGCGCGGTCGCGCCGTCGGCTTCTCGCCATTCGAGGACGTGCCCCGGCGACAGTTTGCGCACGGCGAGAAACGGCGTGGCCGGTGCCGGGATGTAGCCGAGCCGGAAGTACTGATCGATGGCATCCCAGTCGAGGTCGCCGCCCGTGAGTCCCAGGGCATGGAGCGCCTTCAATTCCGACGCAAAGGCGATTCCCCACGGCGCCTCGACCGTGTAGAGCGGTTTCATCCCGAACCGATCGCGTGCGAGCACGAGTCGCGCGGCCGTCGCATCCCAAATGGCGAAGCCGAACATGCCGCGGAGGCGTTGCACGCAATCGGATCCGTATTCCTCGTACAGGTGCACGATCGTCTCGGTGTCGCTCGCCGTGCGGAAACGGTGTCCGCGCGCCGTCAGGTCGCGCATCAGGGACCGATAGTTGTAGATCTCGCCGTTGTAGACGATGACTTTCGAACGGTCTTCGTTGTAGATCGGCTGGTGGCCGCCGGCCAGGTCGATAATGCTGAGCCGACGCATGCCGAGTCCCACGCGCCCATCGACGTGCAGGCCCTCGTCATCGGGACCGCGATGGCGGATCGCGTCGCACATGCGTTGCACCGCGCTGGTCGCAACCGGCGCATAGCCCTCACGATGTACGATGCCGACGATCCCACACATGCTGATCCGCACGCTCCTTTCGGTGAGCGCCACCGCCCATCGCAAGACGGACGCCAGGTCGCGTTGGCGACTGGGTGGGCGGCGGTAATCACTAAGTGTAAGCCGTGCTGCCGCTTAGGGATACCATCACCGCGGTGGGAGGTGTAGCTTCTGCAGGACCGCCCGGCGTGTCGGGGCGGCGCAACAGTCCGCGGGGCATCCGGCGGTGTTCGCGACGATCGACCGAGACGGGATCGACCGAAGGCACGGTGATTGCTCAGAGTGATGCGGCGGCAGGACGATTCTCGAGCGAAGGAAGATCGGCGTCATGGAGTTCGCATGGTCGGAGGAACAGCTCGCGTTTCGCGACTCCGTGGTGGAGTTCGCGAGGCGGAGTTTGGTTGATAACGTCGAGGAGCGGGATCGGGCCGGCACCTTCTCGCGCGAGCTATGGGAGCGGTGCGCCGAATTCGGCATCCAGGGGCTTCCATTTGCCGAGGAGCACGGCGGCATGGGCCAGGACATCGTCACCACCATGTTGGGGATGGAGGCGCTCGGTTACGCCTGTCGTGACCAGGGCCTGCTCTTTTCGATTCACGCCCACATGTGGTCGGTCGCGATGCCCATCCATACGTTCGGCACCGACGCACAAAAGGAGGCCTACCTCCCAAAGTTGCTCGACGGACGCTGGATCGGTGCGCACGGCATGAGCGAGCCCGACTCCGGTTCGGACGCCTACAGCCTGCGCGCGCGGGCCGAGCGGCGGGGCGATCGGTATGTGCTCAACGGCACCAAGATGTTCGTGACCAATGCCCCGGTCGCAGACCTGTTCGTCGTCTTTGCCACCGTCGATCCGGCCAAGGGGATGTTCGGTGTCACCGGGTTCGTGCTCGAGAAGGGCACGAAGGGGCTCACGGTCGGGAACACCATCCACAAGATGGGGCTCACCACCTCCCCCATGAGCGAGGTGATCCTCGAAGACTGTGAGGTGGCGGAGACCTGCCGACTCGGGGCCGAGGGCCAGGGGACGTCGATCTTCGCGCACTCGATGGGCTGGGAGCGGGCGTGCATCCTGGGCAGTACGGTGGGTGGGATGCAGCATCAATTGGAAACCTGCATCAAGTACGCGAAGAGTCGAAAACAGTTCGGCAAGCCGATCGGCAGTTTCCAGTTGGTCGCGTCGAAGATCGTCGATCTCAAGCTGCGGTTGGAAACGTCCCGCCTTCTGCTGTATCGCGCCGCCGTCTCGCAGGCGGGCGGGACGGAACACGCCATGGACGCGGCGCTGGCAAAACTCTACATCAGCGAAGCAGCGGTACAGTCGGCGCTCGACGCGATGCAGATCCACGGTGGCTACGGCTACACGAAGGAGTACGGCGTCGAGCGGGACCTGCGTGACGCGTTGGGAGGCAAGCTCTACTCCGGGACATCCGAGATTCAGCGCTTGATCATCGCCAGATACCTGGGCCTTCGGCCCCTTTCCTGATCCGGAGCCGGCATGGCCCATCAACTGTGGCACTATTTGAGGGACAGCGTTGCGAGACATCCGGAGCGGCCGGCGGTGGCGGGGCGGACCATGACCATCACGTATCGCGAACTCGATGAGTGGAGCGATCGGGTCGCGGAGCGGTTCACCGCGGCGGGAGTCGGGCCGGGGGATCGGGTGGGGCTGTACCTCTCCAAGTCGCCGCTGAGTGTCGTATTCATGCTGGGCGTGACGAAGGCGGGCGCGGCCTATGTGCCGGCCGATCCCAATCAACCTGCCCGTCGCGCCGGATTCATCTTCGACGACTGTGCCGTAAACGGAATCGTCACGACGTCGGCCAAGGCCAAGGCGCTTCGCGAGGCTGTGACACACGTCCCCGCGCTCTTGCTGTTGGTCGACGACGAACCGGATTTGGCCATGGCCGAAGGGCTGGGACGGACACTCGTCGGCTGGCCGGAGGTGCGAGACGCCGTCGCCGATCACCGCCCTCGACCCAACGGGGTCGAGCAGGATCCCGCGTACCTGCTGTACACATCGGGATCGACTGGGAACCCGAAAGGGGTGATCATCAGTCACCGCAACGCCATGGCGTTCACTGACTGGGCGCACGACATGTTCCACGTGACCCACGCAGACCGACTTTCGAATCACGCGCCGCACCATTTCGACCTTTCGGTGCTCGATATCTACGTTGCCCTCAAGGCCGGCGCCTGCGTGTCGATGGTGCCGGACGAAGTCACGGCCTTCCCGGTAGAGCTGGCGCGGTGGATTGCCGACGATGGGATCACCGTGTGGTACTCGGTGCCGTCAGCGTTGATTCGATTGCTGCTCCACGGCGATCTGACCCAATTCCGCTACCCGAAACTCCACACGGTGTTGTTTGCGGGTGAGGTGTTTCCGGTCAAGTATCTCCGGCAGATCATGGAGACGCTGCCGTCCGCGCGCTTCCACAACCTGTACGGCCCGACGGAAACGAACGTCTGCACGTGCTACTCGCTTCCGGAACGCCTGGCAGACGACGTCCAGGACATCTCCATCGGGGCCGCATGCGCCAACACGGAGGTCTTTGCCGTCAAGGACGACGGGACGGTTGCCGCGGCCGGCGAAACGGGCGAGCTCTTCGTCCGCGGCCCGACGGTGATGCTCGGCTATTGGGGATTGGAAGAACGCACGCGGGCGAGTCTCGTGCGGAACCCCATCCAGCCGGCGTACGAAGAGCGGGTCTATCGCACCGGCGACCTCGTGCGTCTCGAGGCGGACGGGAACTACACGTTCCAGGGCCGGCGCGACCACATGATCAAGTCACGCGGATACCGGATCGAACTTGGCGAGATCGAACAGGCGCTCTATGCGGACGAACGCATTCGCGAGGCGGTGGTCGTGGCCATGCCTGACGACGAAGTCGGCGCGCGGTTGAGCGCGGTGGTCGTGCTGCACGATGGCGCCGAGGCGTCGAAGAGCCAACTGACCGGCGTGTGCCGTAAGCGATTGCCGCGGTACATGGTGCCCGAAGCCGTGCATGTTCGGACCGAGCTACCGCATACGTCCACAGGTAAGATAGACCGTCAAGCCGTCCTCAAGAGTCTCGAGTCCGAGGCCGCCGCGACGAGCTAGGAACGCTTCGACGCCACGAACTGGGTAAGGGAAACGAGCGTGTCGAGGTTCTCGGCCACCACCTCATGCGCCTCGACGGTGATGCCGAACTCTCGCTCGAGGAATCCGACCAGGTTCAACGAGGCGATCGAATCGAGCAGGCCACTGGTGAAAAGCTGCGTCTGTTCGGTGAGCTCGTCCGGATTCTCGTCCGGAAGAAACTCCTCCATGATATAGTGCTTGATCGTCTTCGTCGTATCGTTCATCACGTCGCCCAACTCCTTCTCATGCCGGGAGTGGTATGCTCTGCGGGGCCGAAAACTGCACGGAGCGCCGGAATTCCGCCAGATGTGGACTACACGGCGCACCGCCGGTCACGAAACACGGTCGGGGTTGGCACGACCGACTAGGGCGCCCGACCGAACGGTGGGTCGGCGTTCCACGCGAACCACAAGCGATCGGCAACGAGTCGGTGACCGAGGGCATTGGGGTGTCCGTCCCATGCGCTGATCCACAGTGACTGGAGCTCGTGGCCGTCGTACACGCCCGAGAGATCGACGATGTCGAAGCCTGCTTCTTCCGCAAGCTCGAACAGCGCCTCGACCCGGGGATCATTGCGGTCGGCCGCCGTGCCGGGCTTGGCGATGTTCCCGAAGCAGAACAGCTCAGCTCGGCCGGGCGCGCATGGCGCGCCCCGGCCGCCGACCGGCATCGGCATGAAGATCCACGCCGGTTGCGCGCCACCCTCCCGCGCGGCCGCGACGATCCGTCGATAACCCCACAGGATCAACTCCCGCTCGATGACCTGCAGCCGGCGGAGCGCAAACGGTTCCTTCATGCCCGGCTCGACGCCGGCCCGCATGGCGAGCGCCGCCAACTCCGGATCGTCGATCGGCACGTCTGCGGTCAGAATCTGGGCGAGGGCGGCGATCGATTTGTCGAACTCGGTCTCATGGGCGACGTACCATACCGCGTCGGGCCGGAATGCCATCGCGCGATCGGCATCGAGCACGAGCGCGGCGAGCGTGTGCGCCTCGATCCCGAAGTTGAGCAACTCGTACGCCGGCTCGCCGGCGGTGCGCTCAGCGTTCAGACGGTCCTCGAGCACCCACTCGAAGGTCTGGTCGTTCTCCACGCCCGAGCCCATGACCGTGGAAGGGCCAAGGATGGCTGCGCGGAACGTGTTCGCCGATCGAGCCTGCTCGTATTCCCGATCGCGCATGCCCCACTGGTTGGTGGTCAGCATCGCGCCCTTGTAGAGAATCTCCGACGACGGGACCATCTCCAATCCGCGCCAGTCCGTTGTCGGACGCGCGATGTCCGTTTCGAACAAGTTCCGCCAATCGAGCGGCCGCTTGCTGTACCGACTCCAGAGCTCCGGATTCGTCGCGTCGGCCGCGAGCAGGTTCTCGTAGTATCCTCGTTCCAGCGCAGCCTGGTCCTGGCGGTTCAGACGCTGGTGCTGGAGCGATTCGATCAGGTACGCCGTCGTCGCATTGAATCGGCCGTAGACGCTCGGCCGGCCAACGAGAAAGAGCGCGAGGATGGTCAATCCGGTTGCCGCGGGCGAGCGGGTCACCCGAAGGACGCGCCCTAAGACCCCGTTCGTCGGTCCCGGCGGAGCTCCGGCGCTCACGACGGACCCAACCGCGAGGCCGAGCGCAAGGACCGTGAAGCCCAGTTCCGCGTTGATCGCCACGCCGTTGCCGAGCGCCGACCACATCGCGAACCACTCGGCCACGGATCCGGAGGTCCAGAACGACCAGAGTACGGACATCGTGAGGAACATTCCGGTGGTCTTGAGGACGAGGCCCAGGCGTTCCGGGCCGGTCACGCGACGGCGGCCGAGGGTGCGCTTGCGTCCTTTCTTGGCCTCTCGGAGCGTCGCCCCGATGACGAGCACGCCGAGCATCGACCAGAAGACCATGTCCTGAATTGTCAGGGGAGCGTCGCCGAGCAACCAGAACCACTGGTACGAGTGCAGGAGCGTCGTGACGACGAAGACCACCGCGGTCGACAACACGAGTCCGGTGGTCGGCCCGAGTTTCCGCAGCCGGAAGAAACTCGGGTAGTAGAACACCTTCATCATGAAGTCTTTCCAGTAGATATTGATGCGCCGCCAATAGTCGGTGAAACTCGACGCCAGGTAATACAGGTGATGGGTCTCCGGGAGATGGAAGCCGAACAAGTGCATGACGCCCACGATGAGGTGAAACACTCCCGAGACACGGAGATACAGGAGATAATTCGTGACGATGAACTGGAGCAGCTGCCCGGCGTTCGCGACGTCGCCGGGTGACAGGGCGACGTAGTAGTAGATCAACCGGTACAGGATGAGATGAACGACGCCCCGCAGAATCCAGTCGACGCCTCGCTGGTAGATCGTGAACGGATCTCCTTCGTAATACGTGCGCCGCATCGTGCGGTAGTCGATCACGGGGAAGAACGGGAAGGCCACGTTGGGCAGCATGAAGAAATACGCGATCGACGACGACAAGGTGGCGGGTTCCGGATCGTGCCGCCGGTCGTACACATAGATGATCAGCCGGAACATGAACATCGATCCGAGTACCGGCCCAATGGCAACCAGCCAGGGAATGTCGATCGTGCCGAGCCAGCCACCGCGCATGATGGCCAAGGCCGCTCCCGCCGCCAGCAGGAACGCCACGCGGAGCTTGAACGACACGGGGATATGGCAGAGGCCGATCAGCGCCAGCCCGATGAGCACGAGTGCCGCACCGGCATCCATGCCAAGCACGAGGAAGATGCCCGCCACGGACAGCAGCGCGAAGAAGGGCAGCCGCAGCCGCAGCGGCAGCAGGGCATTGATGACCATGCCGGTGGCCGCGAGCTTCAGCAGGTTGGCGGCCCCCGAGGTGGCGAGACGGAACTCACCGATGATCAGCAGGAGAAACAGCAGCTGCACCGCGACGCCGCCCAAGCGGACCGCGGTCGACACCCAAGGAGATACCTTCAGTTGTCCGAACTCCGCCGGCACCACTCCGCCGGCCGATGCATTCTCGGTCATTCCGTCCGTCGAGGTTGAGTGAATCCCGCTTGGCGCGTCGCCGCGCAGGCGACCACGTGCGCATTCGCAAGACCGACGCCAAGATGGGGCGGTGGGTCAGCAGGTCCCGGTGTCGCCGTAACCGCAAATGTCACCGGCACTTGGATGCCAACGGTGTGCTCCGATGGCGACCGCGCCGAAGCTCGCTCTGCCAACCTGTTGCACCGGGGCAACACCATGCTGGGAGCCTCTGAAACGTGAGCCAAGCCAGTCCGCGGGTAATCCACGTGCTCGCCCCGGCCGCTTACGGGGGAGCCGAGGCGGTCGTGGAGACCCTCGTGCGGCAGCAGGGAGCGCGCGCCGCCGTCGCGACCTTGCTCCAGACGCCTGGGCCGCACCCTTTCGTCGCCGCGCTCCGAAACGCGGGCGTGGACGTCCACGAAATCCGCTGCGGACGGCGGCAGTACCGGCGCGAGGCCCGTGCACTGGCCTCGCTGATGACCGCGCAAGGCGCCGATGTCGTCCATTCGCACGTGTACCACGCGGACCTGGTGGGTTATGCGGCGGCGCGCATCGCGGCGCTGCCGATCGTCTCGACGGTCCACGGGTTCACGGGCGGCGGGCTCAAGAACCGGATCTACGAGTGGCTCGACCTCCGTGCCCTCGCCCGGATGCAGGCCGTGATCGCCGTGTCCGGCTCGGTCCGCGATCGCGTGATCCGGGCCGGCTGCGCACCGGAGCGGGTCCACCTGATTCCGAATGCGGTGGGAGGGCTGCCGCCGGCCGACCGTTCCGCGGCACGCCGGGCGCTCGGCCTGAATCTGGCCGCATCCGTGGTCGGCTGGGTGGGGCGGTTGAGCCGGGAAAAGGGGCCGGACCTGTTCGTCGGGGCGCTCGAGTCGTTGGGGCCCCGCGTTCCCAACGCCGTCTTGATCGGTGATGGAGACGAGGCCATCGGGCTCGCGGGCCGGATCGACTCGGCGGGTCTTGGAGGGGTGGTGCGACTCGCCGGCGCGGTTCCGAATGCCGGGAGGCTGCTGCCCGCCTTCGACGTGTTGGTCTTGAGTTCACGTACGGAAGGAACGCCCATCATCCTGCTCGAGGCGATGGCCGCGCGCGTGCCGGTCGTCGCGTTTGCGGTAGGAGGAATCCCCGATGTGCTGGACGACGGGTCGGCATGGCTGGTCGCGCCTGACGACGTCGCCGCGCTCGGTCGCGCGGTTCGGGCGGTGCTCGATGATCCCGACGAAGCGCGACGGCGCACGGCGGCCGCGGCGCGGATTCTGCGGACGCGGTTTGACGCGGGCGACTGGGTGACCCGGGTCGATGCCGTCTACCAGGAGGTAGTTGGGCAGTGAATGTTGCGCTTTGGGTAGTGATCGGTGGAGTGGCGTTCGCCGTGTACACCTACGCGGGGTATCCGGCCATCCTGCGGGTCTTGGCTCGGCGTGCCTCGACGCCTGCCGCGCCCGATGAATGGCCCATGATTTCCCTCACCGTTCCGGTGTACAACGAAGAACATGTGATCGCGGAGACGCTTGAGCAGATTCTGGCAATCGATTACCCGCGCGACCGCATGCAGGTCCTCGTGGTGTCGGACGCCAGTTCCGACGGCACCGACAGCATCGTTGCGTCGTACGCCGGGCGCGGCGTGGAGTTGCTGCGCCAGCCGGCGCGGGCGGGCAAGACCGCCGCGGAAAACGCCGCGCGGCTGTTCCTGCGGGGCGACATCATCATCAATACCGACGCCTCCGTCCGGATCGCCCCGGATGCGGTGCGTCGGCTGGTGCTGTGGTTCAGCGATCCGACGGTCGGCGTCGCCTCCGGCCGGGACGTCAGCGTGGCCCAGGTTGACGAGACGGCCAACGTCGGGGAGTCGGGTTACGTGGGCTACGAGATGTGGGTCCGCGACCTCGAAACTGCGGCGGACGGGATCGTGGGGGCCTCGGGGTGCTTCTACGCGATCCGTCGCCAGCTGCACATGGAACTCGTTCCGGCGGCACTGTCCCGGGATTTCGCGGCTGCGATGATCGCGCGGGAGGCCGGCTTGCGTGCCGTTTCGGTGCCCGATGCGGTGTGCTACGTGCCGCGCGCGTCCTCGCTCCGCAAGGAGTATCGCCGGAAGGTCCGAACGATCACCCGGGGCATGGAGACGTTGTGGGACCGGCGCCGCCTCATGAACCCGCTCCGCTTCGGGCGGTTCTCCTGGATGTTGTTCACCCACAAGGCCTGCCGCTGGCTTTTGCCATGGGCGGCGATTGCCTCACTGATGGGGCTGGGGGCGCTCGCGCTCGATCATCTCTGGGCACGGGTGCTGGTTGGGCTGGTCATTGCCGGAGGGCTGTTCGCGCTCGCCGGGTGGTTGTGGCCGGAAGACCGGAAACTGCCGCGGCTGCTCGCGCTGCCGACCTTTGCGGTGGCCGGCAACCTCGCGGCGCTCCACGCGTCGCTCAACGCGATGCGTGGTGAACGGAATCCGACGTGGGAACCGACCCGTCGCAAGAAGGGCGCGGGCTGACGAAAAACCGGACGGGCCCGTTCCCGAGGGAACGAGCCCGCCGCTCCAGTTGTCGCACCCAACGCACTACGACGCGTCGGCGTTCCGCTTGCGTCTTCGTGCGGCGGCTCCAGCAATACCGGCCAGGCCGGTACCGAGGAGAACAATGCTCATGGGCTCTGGTGCGAGGCCGACCGGGCCGTCGATACGATAGATCGAACCGTTCCCACCATCAGCCGAGCTGACGGCGCCGGAGTACGTGAAGCCGTTGACCTGACTCCGGTCTCCCGCTTGGGCCATTTGCACCGTGAGATAGAGCGGCTCAGAACCGAAAGCCGCGAGCTCCGTCAACATGATACCGTCGTCGGATACGACCGACGTGAACGCCACGCCGTTTCCGAAACGGTCCACCACGTTGAGTACTTCTCCGAAGCGGTAGTCGGTGTCTTTCGTGGTGATACGAAGCCACCCGACAAAGGCGTCCGTATCGACATTGAGCTTGAAGCGCACCACGGTGCACTCGGTGTCGAGGCATTCCGCAGTCATCGTCGAATTCAGACGCAAGTCTCCGCTATCGGCCTGGGCGTTCGGGGCAGTTGCTACCAGCGCGATCACGGTCGCAACGGCTCCCATGAGTTGGGATCTCTGCAATACGCGGCTCCTCTCCTGGGGGAAAGACATCATGACCTTGGCCTCCGAAGGCCCAGTAGGCCGAGGGGGAACAACACGGCGACGTACATCGTCACCAGCGCGAGCGCCTTGAACACCGTACTGCGGAACACCGCCACGGCGTCGGGCGCCACGCTATCCACGATGATGAAATAGTCCATGACGAGCATGGCGCCCAATGCGGCGCTAATGGTACCGATCAAGAGCAGTGCGGCCGCGACCAGGCGGTATCCGAGCATCGAACTGCGGCCGCCGAAGAACAGCGCGGCGTAGACGAGTGCGACGCTCAACACCGCTCGTGGGACCGCGTCGATGCTGCGCGTGAGGGCGACGAACTCCCACTCAACCGTTGGTTGGTGCTGAGCCAGCCACAACACGCCCGAGTCGATGGTCGTTCCGAGGCCGAACAGCGCGGCGGCCGCCCAGCAGCCGAGCGCGACGTGTGCACCGAACATGTCGGCGCCGTAGGCTCTCGCGCGACCCGATGGGCGTGCTAGCGGGACGGTTGCCATATCACGTTCACGTTGCCGGGAGGGCGGCCGCGACCGCCGGGATGAGTCGTTGGGCGACTCGTCTCGAGAGTTCAAGTGACTCCGCCTCGTTGTCCTCGATCGGTACCACGATACGAACCAACGCCTCCTCGGTACGCCCGCGGAACGCGGCGTCCCTGAGGAGATTCCACTTCACGGCGTATTCGCTGGCGGCCACCCGCCCGCGCCCCTGGTACCAGTACAGCACCAGCGCGCGGACGTCGCCGTTTTGGATCAAGTAGCGATTGACGAGCGCGGGACCTGCGTCCGTGGTCAGTGTGTCCTGTTGTGACGCTAACGCCTCCCAGCCGGCTCCCGGCAGACAGTTCTTGGGCGAATGTATGGTCTGCCCCTGCGTCTGGCTACTGTAGTACCCCACGTAAACGGAGAACCAGGACGACGTATCGGCCGCCACGAAGTTCCGCAGGACGTAGGACGACACGCCGGCCACGCGGCGCTCGTTCTCCGGCAGCGTGGCATCCTCGCCCGCGAAGCCGGTGATCCGGAACGCCACGGCCGCGTCGAGCGGTTGGGCCAGCGGCATGTCGTGCTGCGCCCGCAACCCGGACGTCAGCGCGACGCCAAGGCCCAAGGTCACACTCGGGAGCCAGCGCACGGGTTCTCTCATGCGAGCGCCTCCGGTGCGGCTCCGCGATTCTCGATGCGCGCGAGCAGCCACGCCGCAACGCCCAGCACCAGGAAGGCCATCACGAAGAGTGCCCAGCCCTCCGTGTAATGCATGAACCCCTCGGCCAAACGGGGATCCACGTAGTAGACGAAGAATCCCGTGAGGAACACCCGTATCCCGTTAACCAACATGGCCACCGGGATCGTGAGCGCCACCAAGAGGACGCGAAATGCTGGCGACCGGAGCCAGACGCCGCCGATCAGCAACCCCAGCGCCAGCAGCGCCGTCAACGATCGAAGACCGCTGCACGCCTCAGTCACGAACAACGACTGCCCGGGGAGCCGGATGACGTTCCCCTCCAAGAGGACAGGAACGTGGCGCCACTCGAGTAGCGCCGCACCGAACTCGGATGCCTTGAACTGGAGGGGGAGCGCGAGCGTGCCGATGACCACCGCCGGCAACGGGATGCTGAGCACCAGCAGCGCGAGCGGCAGCCACCAATGCACGAGTTGTTTCGTCCCGTATACGAATACGATCAGTGCCGCGACACCCATGAACAAGGACACGCGCATCGTGAACAGCTCCGCGGCCAGACCCGACAGGTACCGCAGGACGACGGCGGAAGTGAGGATGGCCAGCCCCGCCAGAGGCATGGGCCCGGCGTCGTGCCGCACCCCTCGCCTCCAGCCGAGGTAGAGCGCGACGGGGAAGAGCAACAAGCCGTGTCCCGCATCCGGGTCGGTCCACCAATCGCGCAGCAGCGTCGCCATGGGCTGCCAGAACAATGCGACGAAGGTCAGCGCGGTGAGGATGACCGGTGCCGACCTTCGCAAAGCCTGCCCAGGATCCGGAGCAGTGGCAACGCTCTGAGCCACGGTCACCATCCTCCGCGCTTGAACATGATTACCGGGAACGTTCGAGCCATGATCCGCAGATCTTCGAGGGTGGATTGGCGACCGACATATTCGAGATCGAATGCCACTTTGCGCTCGACGTCGGCGATCGACGCGTCGTAATGGTGGTTGATCTGGGCCCATCCCGTAATGCCCGGGCGCACGCGCTGCCGCTCGGGGTATCGGTCGACTTCGTCACGCAGTTGCGCGAAGATTCGCGGCTGTTCGGGACGCGGCCCCACGATGTTCATGTCGCCGAGCAGCACGTTCCAGAGCTGAGGGAGTTCATCGATCCGGTACTTCCTGAGGATCCGCCCCACCGTGGTGATGCGCGGGTCGTCCGGGCTTGCCCATACCTGGTTGCCGGGCCTGTGGTCGCACCGCATCGTGCGGAACTTGTAGATCACGAACGGGCAGCCACCTTGATCGCTGTCCCGTCGTCCCGCTCCCGCTCGCCTCCCGGTTCGGCGATCCCGGCAGCGTCGATCGAGCCCGACTCTGGTCTGGGTGTAGATAACCGGCCCGCGTGAGGTCAGGAAGACCAGGCCAGCGACCAACAACATGACCGGCGTCAAGACGAGAAGACCGATCGCCGCAACCACCACGTTCAAGACGCGCCGTGCTCGCTCGGAGCGGCTGCGGACGCGCACGGCGCGCGGTGCCATTGAAGGGGCTGCGATCGGGAACTGGCTTGTGGTCACTCGAACTCCACAACGGGTCCAGGGTTGGGCCACCCCTAACTCGCGGGTGATCCGCGACTTGACCCGCTGTGGCAGGCAAGGGCCGTGCGGGGGGTGCCGCGTCCGATGTGCCAGTTTAAGTTGTGGTATTACAATGAGTTATGCTGTGTTGCGGTAAGGGTACGGCGGTCGTGCTGCGTAGCGCGTCGCCATCTCATGTGGTCAGCCTGCCACACAATGGCAACCGCTTAGGTCCTTATGGGGCTTTACAGTAGGCTGGCCGGTGGAAGGTCGATCGAGAAGTGAAACCTCGTGCCCACCTCCGGCTCGGTTGCGAACTCCAGCCCTGAACCCATGGCCTCGACCAGCCGGCGGCACAGCGCCAGCCCCAATCCGGTGCCGGAGAAGGTGAACCGGTCGGTCCCCTCCGAGCCGGGCCGAAACGGCTGATACAGTGTGTCGAGCGCGGCCGGGTTGATTCCCGGTCCGGTGTCCTGGACCGAAAACTCCATTCGCGTGAGGCCCACGGCGCGCGCGGTGATCTCGACGTGGCCGTACTGCGTGAACTTGAGTGCGTTGGTCGTGAGGTTGAGCAAGACCCGGCTGAGCGCTTGTGGATGACCCAGCCGATGATCTCCCGCCGGTGGGGCGAACCGCACCTCGAGCCCTTTTTCTTCGGCCATCGGCAGCACGATGTCGTGAACGGATTCGAGGATATCGGTGACCGAAAACGGTACGGGGCGGTCTTCGGCGAGTTGGCGTCCGCCCCGCGCGAGTTCGATCACGTCCGACGCCATCGTGCTCAATCCGAGCGCGGCACTGTAGATCAACCCGAGCTGCCGGTGCTGCGCTGCATTGACCGGCCCGCTTTGACCGCGTTGCAGCGTCTCGGCCAGGAAGAGGATTGATGTGAGCGGTGAGCGCAGGTCGTGTCCGACTTCGATCACGAGTTGGAGACCGTCCGGCGCGCTGAGTCGACTGGCAAACTGCGCGTCCCAATCGGGCTCGGAGGCCTGGCGCACGCCCTCGATACCCGCGAGCACCGCCACCATTTCGTTGGCGTCGGGCACGATGCTCATGCCGGACCACTCGGAGACCAGCGCGCCGCGAAGCTCTTCCAGCAGCCGCCGACCGAACGCGGTGCGCACGCGCGGATCGAGATGGGTGGGGGCCCTGACGCCGCGCTCAACCGCATCGACCAACACGCGAAGCGTATCGCGCAGTTCCCCGTCCGTGCTCGCGTCGCCCACTTGGACCGACTCGATCACCCGCTCGGCGGCGGCCGTGAGCGCGCGACGCGCCACTGCCTCCCCCGACCGACGGCGATCGGCAGCAACCGCCCGCGGGCTCCCGGTGCGCGCCTGTTCGGGTGCGCTAACGGGTGTGGTCCTCATTCCAGGCGTGGCGACTACGTTCGATCATCTAACGCACCGTCATGCAGGTGAACGTATCCGTGGAGCGGAATGCTGCGGGGAACTGGGAAACCCGGATCGTTACACTTCGTCCGCCCCCACCATGATCGTCTCCCGCTGCAGCCCGTGCTTTTCCATGAGCCGATAGAGCGTTGTCCGATCGACGCCCGCGACGCGGGCGGCTTTGGACATGTTGCCGTTCGCCCGGTTGACCAGCGCGGTCAGATAGCGCAACTCGAACTCGGCCAGAACGCGATCGCGCGCAACGTGGTACGGCTCGTCCTGGATCTCGACCAGCGACGGGCCCACTGCCTGGTACGCCGGCTCCGACATTCCGCTGCCGGCGATGATCGGCAGCTGCCCCGCCTGGATGACGGAGGCCGGCTCCGCCAACACCACCGCGTGCTCGACGACGTTCTGGAGTTCCCGCACGTTGCCGCGCCAGACATACGAACAGAGGGCGCGCATGGCCGATTCTGAGAGCTGTGGAGCCGGCTCACCGGGATCGCGATGGCGGGACCAATAGTAACGCAAGAAGTGGTTGGCTAACAAGGGGATATCGTCTTGCCGTTCACGCAAAGGGGGAATCGGAATGGGCACGACGCGCAGGCGGTAGTACAGGTCTTCCCGGAGCACGCCGTCTTCGACCGCCTCCTCGGGATCCCGGTTCGTGGCGGCGATGAACCGGACGTTCACGACCGCGTCGATGGTCTCGCTGCCCACGCGACGGACCACGCCGTCCTGAATGACGCGCAGGAGCTTCGCCTGGATGGGCTTGGACATCTCGGTCACTTCGTCGAGGAACATCGTCCCGCCGTTCGCGGCCTCCAGGAGGCCCGGCTTGTCCCGCACCGCGCCGGTGAACGCCCCCTTGCGATGACCGAACATCTCGGACTCGAGCAGCGCTTCAGGCAGCGCGGCGCAATTGATGGCGACCAACGGACGGGAGCTGCGCCGGCTGTTTTGATGTATGAACTGTGCGAACAACTCCTTGCCGGTACCGCTCTCGCCGTTCAGAAACACCGACGCATCGGTCCGGGCCACCTTGCGCGCCAGTTCGATTGACCGGTGGAATGGTGGTGCGGTTCCCAGGACGGTGATCTTGTCGCTGTGCCCGTGCTCCTTGCCGACTGCCGCGTTCAACTCGGAGGTCTCTCGCGCCACCATCACGGCGTGCGCGGCGCGCCCGATGAGGATCTGAAGCTGGGTTGCCGAGAACGGCTTGGGGAGATAATCCCACGCTCCCTTCCGAAGCGCCTCCACGCTCGACGCCACACTGGGATTGCCCGTCATGACGATCGCGATCACGTCCGGGTTCTGCAGCAGACACTGCTCGAGCAGCTGCATCCCGGACACGTCTGCCATATAGAGATCCAGCAGGACGATGTCGTACTGGCGCCGCCCGATCTGGTCGAGCGCCTCCTTGCCCTTGCTCGACGTCTCGACCGTGTAGCCCTCGGTCTCCAGGAACGACCGGCAGCTCTCGCGCAGGGTCCGCTCGTCGTCGACGAGCAGCACCCGCAGGCTGAGCTTGGCGTCCGCCGAAAGCTCCGGGATCGGCGGAATACCGGCCGAACCTGGGTCGCCATTGTGATGGACCGGTACCGATGCCATCGAATCATGCCTCCAGCTGCAAGGTCGTCATTATCGGCCCCTGCAAGCTCGAACCGCCTGCCGGCGCCGCTCGGCGACCCTAGACGCAGACATCGGGCCGTGATACGGCGTTTCGGTGCGACGTGCGAACGCCTGAATTAGCAATAACTTCCGAGAATCGCAACCCCAAGCTGTTGCGATGACCCAACAGTACAGGCCCCAAAAAGCCGAGCTGTTGTCTATCTGCAACACATTCCGGGCGCGCCGTCGGTTTCCCTGGGCGGGACCTCAATAACTCGAACGGTTGGTTGGGGTTCCGCACAATCCGCATTGTGCGCGCGGGCGGTATTAGTATTGCGGGAGCGTCTCGCGGGAAGACCCCGGCCGTCGGCTGATGGATGGGAGAACCCCGCGAAACCGTGTGAAGGAGCGGCACCGGCCGATCATGTCAAACGACCTTCCGATACCTCACCAGACGAACGGCGCACCCGCCGGCGTCCCGGCTGTGGCCGCGTCGATCCCGCGCGCCTTCAATCCGCCACCGCCGGGTGCACACGGTTCGGTGGGTCCCGGCCTCAAGCGCTATGTCGCGGCTCTCCTGCGGTACAAATGGCTCATCGCGGTCATGTCGATCCTCGGCGCTGCCGCGGGGACCGCCGCGACCCGGTTCCTTCCGCCCAGATACACGGCGCAGGCTACGATCTGGATCTCGAAAGCGGAACGGCTGGGCGACTCCGACCGCGGGCCGATTCGTCCCTCCCAGCTGCTGGAGTCGGACGGGTGGGTCGATCTCCTCAAGTCCTACGCCGTCCTTGATGACGCGGTGGAGACCCTGCGCCTCTACCTGCGGCCCGGCGCCGCCGGAGATTTCCCGTTGTTCGATGGGTTCGAGCTGGCGGAGCGGTTCCGTCCCGGCGCGTATGCACTCAGGGTGGGACACGACAGGGCCATGACGCTCGTGACCTCGGAGGGAACGCTGGTCGAGCGGGCCGCCGTCGGCGATTCGATCGGCGGTCGCGTGGGGTTGCTTTGGGCCCCCCCGGCCGACCAGCTGACGCCCGGGCGGGCGGTGGTGTTCACCCTCACCCGGCCGCGCGACGCCGCGCGCAATCTGGCTCAGTCCCTCTCGGTGCGCACCGCGCGGGACGGGAACTTCCTGGGCATCGAGCTCGCCGGCATCAACCCGGAGAAGATCGCCGCAACCGTCAACGCGGTGGTGCAGCGCTACGTGGCCGTCGCGGCCGAGCTGAAGCGCGAAAAGGCGACCGAGCTCGCGCGCGTCCTCAATGACCAGCTCGGCAATGCCGAAGAGAGCCTGCGGAGCGCGGAGATCGCGCTCGAGAGCTTCCGGGTCGAGACGATCACCCTGCCGTCCGAGAGCCAGTCGCCGATCGCAGCGGGCCTCGAGATCACGCGTGATCCGGTGTTCGACAATTTCTTCGAAATGAAGCTGGAACAGGAACAGCTCCGCAGGGATCGAGAAGCCATTGATGCGGCGCTCAGCGCCGTCGGCGAAACGGGCTTGGCGGCCGCGGCGCTCGAAGTCATCCCCGCCGTCCAGCGGTCCAAGCAACTCGTCGACGCGGCCGGGGACCTGATCGAAAAACAGGCGGAACTCCGCGCGCTCAGGGCCCGGTACACCGACGAGCACCAAGCCGTCCGCCGGCTCGACGCGGAAATCCGCGCGCTCGAAACGGAGGCGATCCCGGGGTTGGCCCGCGCGCTGATCGCGGACATTACGACCAGGGAAGCCGTGCTGTCGGCGCGGGTGAACTCGGCGACGCGGGAGCTGCAACAGATTCCGCCGCGCGTGATCCAGGAGGCTCGTCTGCGGCGCGCCGTCTCGATCCAGGAGGATCTGTACACCACCTTGCGAGCCAGATTCGAAGAGGCGCAGCTCGCCGAGGCGAGTGCCGTTCCCGACGTGAGCATCCTCGATGAGGCCGTCGTGCCGACCAATCCTGACCGCAATCAGGCGCCTGCCCTGATCCTGCTCGGCCTCTTCGGTGGGCTGGGATGTGCCGTGGCGATGTCGGTCGTCCTCGATCGCCTGGACAAGCGGGTGCGCTATCCGGAGCAGGTGACGAGCGACATGGGCCTGATGATCCTCGGCGTGGTGCCCCACATGAAGACCCCGCGGAACGGGCGCGGCGACGACGGCACGTCGGGCGCGGTGATCGAGGCGCTCCGTGGAACGAGGCTTAACCTGGTCCACGCGTGGGGAGCCGCCGGACCGCTGCTGGTCACGGTGACCAGCCCGGGTACGGGCGACGGGAAGTCGTTCGTCGCGGCCAATCTGGCGGTCTCCTTCGTGGAAGCCGGGTACCGCACGTTGCTTATTGATGGCGACGCGCGGCGAGGCACGCTCCATCGCGCGATGGATGTCGATCGCAAGCCGGGCCTGACCGATTTGCTCGAGGGACGGGCCGCACTGGCGGACGTGACCCACGAAACGGGGTCACCCGCGTTGTCGTTTATCCCGTGCGGCACGCGTGCGGCCACCGCCCCCGAACTCGTGGGGTCGCCCGCGATGCGGGATCTGGTCAACAGCTTACGTTCGACCTATTCGGTCATCCTGATCGACAGTCCGCCGCTCGGCGCCGGGGTCGATGCGTTCGCCATGGGGACGATTACCGGTAACATGGTGGTCGTGCTCCGCACCGGGATCACCGACCGTCAACTCGCCGAGGCGAAGCTCGACGTGCTTGACCGGCTTCCGGTGCGGGTGCTCGGGGCGGTGTTGAATGGCGTGCGCGAATCCGGCGTCTACCAGTACTACTCCTATCAACTCTCCGGTTACGAAATGCGGCCCGAGGACGCCGCCGCGACCGGTCGGCTCCTGGGCAAGGTCAGAGGCTAGCGGGGCCCGACCTCTCCTCAGGTCATCGCGTGACCGTGGCAGGTGACGTCGAAGCTGCCTGCATGCGAAACCGGCTTGGCGCTCAGTGGGTGGTTGGCGAGCCCGGAGCGAATCGCTGCGCCCAGCCGGCGTCGCCGCCGTTGGCGGCGGTCTTTGCGGTGCGCAGCGCCCCCGTGGCGTTCAAAATCAGGTCGGAGGGCGCCATTGCCGCTTCACGGACATTCTCGATGGCGTCATAGCCGGCCAGCACCCGCATCCCGACTTTGTCGTCGGCCGCCTCGAGCGCCGCGGCGATGCGCGCCGCCAGACGCTCGACCCCGGTCCGACCCGTTCCCGGAGCGACGACCACGAATTCGTTACGACCGGTACGCCCGATCACGTCCGAGACGCGGGCCGTATCCTGCAGGCCCCGAGCAAGGCGTGCGACGGTATCAGCCACATCCCGCTCGTCCACGTCGGCCGAGGCTGGGGCCACGACGACACACGCAAGCCCGGTGCGGTCGCGGTAGGCAAGCGAGCCGAGCTCCCGTGCGCGGCGTTCAATGCCACGCAGGTTGTAGAGCCCCGTGTCTTCGTCCACGAGCGTGGCATCCCGCAGGCGATCGGCCTCGAGCTTGGCGCCCACGTACGCGCCAAGCCGAAGCAGCAATTCTTCGGCATCGGCCGGATAGGAGAGAAAGTCCCAGGCCCCCGCCCGAAGGGCTTCGAGGCGCTGGGGCCGCGTAGCCCTCTCGGGACTCGTGATCAGAATCGGGTTGGACGGACCGAAATGTGGATCGGCCCGAAGCGCGCGGCACACGTCCAGCCCACTGGCGTCAGGCAGGTTGACATCGATGATCACCAAGTCCGGCCTATGCGACCGGGCACGGTCCAGCCCCTTGGAGCCGGTGTAGGCGCGCATGACCGCGTAGCCGTTTGGTGCAAGAATGCTCTCCAGCGACCGCGTGGACCACTCATGGTCGTCAATAATGAGGACGACCGGTGGTCGGGTAGGGCGGTGTCGGTTGGCCACGAGCGCCTCTTTCGTTTGCCGCCGCATGGGGTTGAAGATGGTGTTCAGGTCCCGCTTCGGAACGCCGAGTATAACTGGCGCGCTTTCGTTGCACGGTCCATGCCTCCGGCGTCTCGGCTTCAAGTTGTTAATTGGCAATGACTTGGACGATGTATCATCCTCCCGCCGCCACTGAATCCGTGGCAGGAGGGCTACATCGCACCAAGTTCTGAAGCAAGTGCGCAACGTGATGCACGCCACACGACCCGATTTGCGACAGCGGGACGTGTGTGGTAACACGTTGTCCCACTGTTACTTGTGTAATGCCGGCAGCGGCCCGGGATCGAGGCCCCGTTCTTGAACCCCGACCTCAGCGAGCGGAACGCAGCGGCCATGTTGGCTGTTGAGATGATCAGGAGGATGGCGATTCTGCGATGCGAGCAGTGCGGGGCGGCACTCGCCCCCGATAGCAAGCGAGCAATGCGCTCCGGGGACGCGCCGACGAGACTGGTCGGGCGGCTCGCGGGCGTTGGATGCCCGGCGTGCGGCGCAATCGTGGAGCCGCTGTACGAGGATCCCATGCTGCGCAAACTGTCCCAGCTTGCCCGATTCGGATTGAGTGCCGGTGCTGGGCCGATCCTGAGCACCGTCCGCAAGAGCGACTGAGCGGTGGCGGTGGCCGACTGGCCTACTTAGGTTGGTATCGCGTCCACTACCCGCCAGCGACCTCATGAATCGAGTAACTCACATTCCGCGACTTCTCCGCCAGGCCGGCGTGCGTGTCATGCTCGCCAGCGCAATCGTGGGCGCACCGGCTTTGCTTTCGGCCCAGCAAGAATCGTGGGACGTACGCCGCCTGTACGCGACCCGAGACTCGCTGCGCGTCCTGCTGGACCGCTACGAAGCGGCGGCGTCATCTCCTGCCTACAGTGGCCGCCTGCGCGACCAGGCCCGTGGCGATGCCGCGAGGATCCGTGCCCGGCTCGAGCAGGGCGATTTCCAGGTCGGCGATCGGATCGTGCTCGAGGTCGAGGAAGAAGAAGTGCTCAGCGACACATTCACGGTCGAGACGGGACCGGATCTGCGGCTCCCGATGGCGGGGGTCGTGGCATTAGCCGGCGTGCTGCGCTCCGAACTGCAGCAACACCTCCGCACGCATATCGGGCGGTTCGTGCGTGATCCGGTGCTGCGGGCGCGGACCCTGATCCGCGTCTCCATCGTCGGTGAGGTCACGACCCCCGGGTTCTACGTGGTCGCGACCGAAGGGCTGATCACGGATGCCCTCATGCTGGCCGGCGGCCCGACCCGAGACGCGTTCATCGAGCGCATGCGGATCGAGCGTGAGAGTGACGCGGTGTGGGAGGGCCCGGCGCTGCAGACGGCCATCACCGAGGGTCGCACGCTCGACATCATGAACATCCGCGCGGGCGACCGAATTGTCATCCCCCGGCACAGCAGCGGCCTTGGTGGGGCTGAAGGCGCCGTGCGCGTGGTCAGCCTGATCCTGTCGATTCCGCTCACGATCTTCGCGGTGACTCAGATCTTCTAGCCACCGCCCCCCCCCCGTCGGTCCCGACCTGACGGTACAAATCTCAGATCCCGGCGCGGGAAAGGATGCTGTGAACGAGTTGTACGTAGTTGGGGGCCGCCAACGCCGCGGGACCGACGTTGAGCGCGTTCGCGAGTGGCACCATTACGGTTGCGCCGTCATCCTCAGGCTCGATCTCCGCTCGGGCTCGGGAGCGGTGGAAGTCGAGTACCAGTCACCCCCGGAGGTGTGTCCGGCCGATCGACCGTCTTTTGTGTTCAAGGCCGGCTCCCTCGACGGCGACACACTCCACGTCTGCACGCAAACGGAACTGCTCGCCTACACCGTCCCGACCTTCCAGCGGACCCGGTACGTCAGCTTGCCATGCCTGAATGACGTGCATTTCGTCGGCCCCGGGGACGATGGGGCGATGCTCGTGGCGAACACGGGACTCGACATGGTGCTCGAGGTCAGCGCCGAGGGAACGGTTTTGCGGGAGTGGGCGGTTACGGAGGAGGAGCCCTGGTCACGGTTCTCGCGTCACGTCGACTACCGCAAGGTGCCGTCGACGAAGCCTCACATCTCCCACCCCAATCACGTATTCCGCCTCGGGGAGTCGATTTGGGCGACGCGTTGCCATCAGGGAGACGCGGTCTGCCTCACCGGTCCCGGTCGGATCGAGCGCATAGCGGACACGTACATTCACGATGGTCTGTTGCGAGACGGGGTGTTGTACTTCACGAGCGTCGACGGGTTCGTCATCACCGTGGATCCCGCGTCGCACCGGATCATCTCGCGCGTCGATCTCAACGCGATCGCGCGTCCGGGCCACCCGCTCGGATGGTGTCGCGGTATCGCACTCCTTGATGAGCGTCACGTCGCGGTGGGTTTCTCGCGGCTACGCGCGACCCGCTGGAAGGAGAGCGTCCGGTGGTTCAGGGACAGGGTGACGGGATCCGATGCCCAACGGCCGCTGGCGACGCGCGTCGTCGTGTTCGACCTCGTGTCGCAATCGGTCGTCGGGGAGTATCCGGTCGAGGCCAACGGGGTGAACGCGATCTTCTCGCTCCACGTAGCGGCCCCGTCGTGACCCCGATGTGACGGGATGAGCGCGGCCGACCGAGCTCTCCTGCCGTCCCGTCACATCGTTCGTTAGGTTTCCCGCGATGGAAGCCGATAAGATTCGCCAATCGTTCGTCGAGTACTTCGGCGAGCGCGGACATGAGCCGGTTCCCTCCTCGCCCCTGGTGCCGCATGGGGACCCCACCTTGCTGTTCACGAACGCCGGGATGGTCCAGTTCAAGCGCGTGTTCCAGGGGATCGAGCGGCGCGCCTCCCCGCGGGCGGTCACCGTGCAGAAGTGCGTTCGCGCCGGCGGCAAGCACAACGATCTGGAGCAGGTGGGACATACCGCCCGGCACCATACGTTCTTCGAGATGTTGGGCAATTTCTCGTTTGGGGACTACTTCAAGCGCGAGGCGATCGCGTACGGCTGGGAGTGGGTGACGTCAGACCGCTACCTTGGCATCGATCCCGATCGTCTGTACGTATCGGTCCACCATGAGGACGAGGAGGCCCGCGCGCTCTGGCGGGAGGTCACCGGCATCGATCCCCGCCGGATCTATGGCCTTGGCGACGCGGACAACTTCTGGCAGATGGGCGACACCGGGCCGTGCGGCCCGTGTTCGGAGATCTTCATCGATCTCCGCGCTGGCCGCGCGCCCAGCCGGACGCCGCCCATCCAGAGCGACTTCGAGGCGCTGGCCGAATCCGGGGCGCTGCTCGAGATCTGGAATCTCGTGTTCATGCAGTTCGACCAGGCGGCTGACGGATCACGGACGCCGCTGCCGGCCCCCTCGGTCGACACGGGCGCCGGGCTCGAGCGGATCGCGGCGGTCATGCAGGAAACCGACTCCAACTTCCACACCGACCTGTTTCTCCCGATCATCGAAACGGCGGCCGAGCTGATCGAGCATCCCTACGATCCGGGCCCGGCCGGCGCCGGGTTTCGGGTGTTGGCCGATCACGCCCGCGCGGTCACGTTCCTGCTCGCGGACGGGGTGTATCCGTCCAACGACGGACGGGGATACGTGTTGCGCCGCATCCTGCGCCGGGCCGTTCGGCACGCGTATCTGCTCGGTCGCCCGCAGCCGACGCTCGTCCACCTTGCCGATCGAGTCATTGAACTGATGGGCGCGGCGTACCCCGAACTCGTATCGAAACGCGATCACATCCATGAGGTCACGCAGGCGGAAGAGGAGCGGTTTCTCGAGACCATCGAAGGCGGCTTGTGGCGCCTCGACAAACAAATCTCCGGTCCGAGCGGCGTGATCGGCGGGGATGAAGCGTTCCGCTTGTACGACACCTATGGGTTTCCCCTCGACCTGACGCAGGTCATAGCCGGGGAGCGCGGGTGGACGGTCGACGTCGCTGGTTTCCAGCGGGCGCTCGTGACGCAGCAGGAACGCTCGCGCGCCGCCGGCATGCAAGGCACCGGTGACGTGCCCGTCTCCTTGTCGATCGCCGGCTCGGGCACGACCCGCACGGGCAGTGGCACACGCGAGGGGTCGCACGATCGCGCGCGCGGGCGCGGGCGGCGGAAAGGGAAGTGGACGCGGGTCATCCCGCGCCGTCGGCAGCGCTTCGTTGGGTACGAGACGACGGAAACCGAAACGGACATCCTGGCGTTTCGGCACGACGCCGGCCGTCTCGAACTCGTGCTGCATGACAACCCGTTCTATGCGGAATCGGGCGGTCAGGTAAGCGACACGGGGACGGTGCGGGGTGACGGCTGGCAACTGACGGTCGACGACGTGCTGCGCATCGACGGGAAGCAGGTGGCGGTCGGGGCGTTCGAGTCCCCGTTCGAGCCCACACCCGTCACCGCGTCGGTGACGGAGGGCCGGCGCCGCGACATCGAACGCAATCACACCGCGACCCACCTGGCCCACGCCGCTCTCCACACGGTGCTGGGCGACCACGCTCGACAGGCGGGATCGGTCGTGGCTCCGGATCGGTTGCGGTTCGACTTCTCACACCATGTCCCGGTGACCGACGACGAGTTGGCCCGGATCGAGGAGATCGTAAACCAGGGGATATGGGCCAACGTGGATGTTGACACGTACCAGCTTCCCTACGCGGACGCACTCGCGCGCGGTGCGATGGCGTTGTTCGGCGAGAAGTACGGCGACGTCGTACGGGTGGTGGACATCGCGGGTCTGTCGGTGGAATTGTGCGGTGGGACCCATGTGCGGACGACCGGCCAGATCGGCATGTTTCACTTTACCGCTGAATCCGGTGTGGCGGCGGGCGTGCGTCGTATCGAGGCGGTGACCGGGCCGGGCGCATACGAGATCGTCCGCGCGCTCGACGCCCGTCTCGGCGCGATCGCGGAGGTCCTGCGCACCAGTCCGGAGCATGTCGGTCGCAAGGTCGAGTCGCTACTCGCCGAGCGCCGCGTGCTCGCGAAACAAATCGAGGACCTCTTGCAGGGCGCGAACGCGGGCGGCGGCGGCGGGACCGAACATGTCATGGGCAAGGTGCGGTTGGTGGTGGACGATGCGCCGGTCACCGATCGCGGGCAAATCGGTACGCTGATGGACAACTTCCGCCGGCAGGCGCACAGCGCGGTGAGCGTGTTGTTCACGGGCGGTACTCGCCCGGGAGTGCATGTGGCCGTGACCGATGATCTGATCGCGCGGGGGATACGCGCCGGTGACCTGGTGCGCCGTATTGCCGAGATCGGTGGTGGCTCGGGTGGGGGCCGCCCGCACTTCGCGTCAGGCGGTATCGGGAATCCGGAACAGGTCGAGGCAACGAAGGCACAGGTGCCCCGGGTCGTGCGGGACGCCCTTGGTGCGCTGGCCGAGTGATCGTTCCCGCGCAATGGGTGGACGACCGGCTCGCCGGCGCGCCGCCCTCTCTCTGTGACCGCATCCGCCTGGCCATCGATCGCCACGGCCTCGACCTGAGACGGAGTGCCGATGCGGTGTTGCGCGAGGCGTTGTCGGCGGCGCCCTCCCGCGAAACGGCGGTCACGCTCCTGGCGGCGGACGCGTTGGTCACCCTGGCCTGCGAGTACGCCGCCGAGGTCAGGCCAGACGTGCTGGGCGGCCTGCAATGAGGGGTCGTTGGGGGCGTGGAGGAGGCGCGTGATCGATCTCCATTCGCATCTGCTGCCCAACATCGACGATGGCTCGCGATCGCTCGATCAATCGGTTGGCGTGCTGACGGCCTTCGCGCGGGATGGTATCACGGACGTGGTGCTCACCCCTCACTTGCGGTCCAGTCAGATCCCTGCCAAAGGGGAGCGCGCCATCGTGCGCCGGGACACGGCGCTGGAATCGCTGCGTTCGGCGGCGCCCAATGGCGTGCGCTTGCATGCCGGCTTCGAGATCATGCTCGACGAGCCGTTACCGCCGGACGCGATCGGCGATCGACGGTACGCACTGGCCGGGTCGCGCTACTACCTGGTGGAGTTTCCCTATCAGATCGTCGCCGAATTCGCGGGACGCGTGCTCCGCGCCATTGCGGCGACCGGCGTCGTACCGTTGGTCGCGCATCCGGAGCGCTACTCGGCAAGTACGACGGCCTCGGTGGGGATGTGGCGGGACACCGGCGCGCGCGTGCAAGTGGATGCGACGACGCTCATGAAGCCGACCGGTCGGGGCCGGCTTGCCAGGCGGCTGGTTGGCGCGGGACTCGCGGATGTCCTGGCGGCCGACAACCACGGCGATCGGCGCAGCCTGGCCCGTGTGGCGACGTTTCTGGAGGAGCGAGACGCCGCGGAGATCATCGCACCGCTGATGATCACCAATCCGGCGGCGGTGTTGGAAGACCAGGAGCTGGTCGGCATCCCATCCACCAAGATCGCGGAACGTCTCAGCGAGCGGGTGCGACGCTGGCTCGACCTGTAGGTCCGCAACCCGGGCCGGAGGATTCATGTCTCTGATCGACCTGTCGAACAAGGTTGTGCTGATCACGGGGGGATCTCGTGGAATCGGCGCGGCGACCGCCGCCCTGCTAGCGCGTGCCGGTGCCCGGGTGGCTATCACCTATCGAGCCCGTGCGGAGGACGCCCATGCGGTGGTAGCGGCCATCGGGGCGGAACGCGCGATGGCCATCCAGGCGGATATGGCGGACCGCGACGCCAACGCATCGACGGTCTCGGCAGCGGTGGCGCGGTTCGGTGGGCTCGACTGCTATATCGCGAATGCCGGCGTATGGCCGGTCGATGACGTCGCCGTGTCGGACCTGACCGACGCGCGCTGGCGCGACACGCTGGCCATCAACCTCGACGGCGTATTCTATGGCTGCAGGGCGGCGATCCGGGCCATGCGTGATCGTGATGACGGACGGATCGTGATCGTGACGAGCACGGCGGGACAGCGGGGCGAAGCGTTTCACGCTGACTATGCGGCCAGCAAAGGCGCGCTCATTTCCTTCGTCAAATCGCTCGCGATCGAGGTCGCGCCGGCGATCACGGTCAACTCGGTGGCCCCGGGCTGGGTCGATACCGAAATGTCGGACCGGCCGTACAAGGCCGCGGGAGGTCGCGGACGGGCCGAGATCGAGCGGTCGATCCCGTTGCGGCGCATCGCCACCGCCGAGGATATCGCCGGGCCGATCGCGTTTCTGTGCTCGTCACTCGGTCGTCACATCACGGGCGAGACCATCAACGTGAACGGCGGTGCTGTCCTGTGCGGATGACGAACGCCATGGGCGCCGTCGCATGACCGGGTTCCCCGAGGTCATGCCGATCCCCGAGGAGGTCCTCGACATCGCCCGGCGACTCGAGGCAGCGGGCTTCGAGACGTGGTGCGTCGGCGGTGCGGTGCGCGACTTCCTGCTGGGCGAGCCGGGCAGCGACGTCGACCTGGCAACCGCCGCAGCACCGGCGGACGTGTTGCGGCTGTTCCGCCGTACCGTGCCAATCGGGATTGACCACGGGACGATCGCCGTCCTGGATCGACAGGGCGGCATGCACGAGGTCACGACCTTTCGGCGCGACGTCCAGACGGACGGCCGGCACGCGGTGGTGGCCTTCGGCGCCGACATCGGTGAGGATCTGGCCCGTCGCGATTTTACCATCAACGCGATCGCGTACCACCCGCTGCGTCACCGGTGGCTGGACCCGTTTCACGGTGCAGACGATCTGGAACGGGGTATCGTACGGGCGGTCGGTGGCCCAGCCGACCGGTTCCGGGAGGACTACCTGCGGATCGTCCGGGCGCTCCGCTTTGCCGCGCGGCTTGGGTTCACGGTCGATGCCGCGACGTGGACCGCCGCGATGGCGGAGGTCGATGGGATTACCGGGCTGTCCGCCGAGCGCGTGCGCGACGAGTGGTTCAAGGGTCTGCGAACGGCGAAACGCGCGAGCGAACTTGCGCGGCTCTGGCGAGAGGTCGGCGCACTGCGGTTCTGGCTCCCGGAGCTTGCGTCCGCCTGCGCACCGGGCGCGGTTCAACTCCTCGCGCTCGACCGTTTCCCCGGGAACGATCCGGTGTTGTTGACCAGCTACTTGTCGGATGCCCCCGCGGCGACCCTCGAGCGGCTCAAGTGCTCCAGGGCGGAGATCGCGCGCGCGCGGGCGATCGGCGAGGCCCGTCCCCTGCCGCATTCGATGTCCGACGCCGCCGTGCGGCGTTGGCTGTCCGACGTCGGTCCGGGAGCAGACGATCTCGTGGCCATTGCCGTGGCGGAAGGGGCGGGGGTGGGGGCGGGGGCGGGGGCGGCACTCGCGAATGCCGTTGGCCGCATCCGTGCCGCTGGTGATGCGATCGTGGTGGGGGATCTCGCGGTAGACGGGCATGACGCGTTGCGCGCCGGCATCGCGCCCGGGCCATCGGTTGGTCGTGCGTTGGGCACGTTGCTCAACGAAGTGCTCGATGATCCGGGGCGCAACACCAGAGACCACCAGCTGCGACGTCTCCGCGACCTGGCATCGTCGGGGCAGTCATGACGGCGTTCGTCTACGCGCTGCTGGCGGCGTTCGCCAACGTCATTGGGGGGATGGCGGTCGCTCGGAGTGCCCGTCGCGGCTTGCGGTTCATCAACGGCTGCATCGCCTTTGGCGCCGGGTTCATGCTGGCCGTGGCGTTTCTGGGGATGCTGCCAACCGCGTTCGCGCAAAACGGTCCGACGGCGGCGGCCTACGTCCTGGCCGGGTACCTTCTCGTGCACCTCACGCAGCACACCCTCATCCCGCACTTCCATTTTGGCGAAGAAACACACCATCTGAATCGCGTCGTGAGCACGAGCGCGTTGATCGGATTGCTGCTCCACACGTTCTTTGACGGCGTGGCGATCGCGAGCGGTGTCGCGGTTTCGCCGGAACTGGGGGCGTTGCTGTTCGTGGCGATCTTCCTCCATAAACTGCCTGAGGGTGTCACCATCACCAGCATTCAGATTGCCGGCGGGTTCGGGCGGGGCAAAGCCGTTGCCGGCGCGGCGTTGCTCGGGATCGCCACGGTGGCGGGCGTACTGCTCACCGACACGGTGGCGTTTCTCGCGGTCCGTGGATTGTCCTTGTCCGCTGGGGTGACGATCTACGTCGCGGCGTCAAACCTGGTGCCGGAGTTCCAACAGAAGTCGGCGCGCGGCCTGCCGGTGCTGTTCTTCCTGGGCACGGCCGCCTATGTGGTGGCCGCGAAGCTCCTCGCGATCGCCGGTCTCAACTGACGGAGGGGGCCCCCGGCTGCGACCGTAATCCGGAAGTGGTACACCGATGACCGACCCATCCCTGTTCGCTGCGGCTGGTACCGCCCGCCCGCTTGCCGATAGTTTGCGGCCGGACTCGCTCGATGCGTTCGTGGGCCAACGCCACCTCGTCGGGCCGGGGAAACCGCTCGGCGACGCGATTCGGCGGGGCGAGGTCGCCAGCATGGTTCTGTGGGGCCCGCCGGGGTCCGGCAAGACGACACTCGCGGGCATCATCGCTCGCCACACGGCGCAGCAATTCGAGCCGTTCAGCGCGGTCACCCAGGGTGTGCCGCGCGTGCGCGAGATCATCAAGGGCGCCGAGTCCCGCCGCCAGCTCGAGGGGCGCGGCACTATCCTGTTTTGCGATGAGATCCACCGATTCAACAAGGCCCAACAGGATGCGTTCCTTCCCTGGGTGGAGCGCGGTGTGATCACGTTGATTGGCGCGACGACCGAGAATCCCAGTTTCGCCTTGACCGGAGCGTTGTTGTCGCGCTGCCGGGTATTCGTACTGGAGCCGTTGGACCCGGAGGAAATCCGCGCGGTGGTCACGCGCGCGCTCTCGCACCTGGGCACCGGGGATGGCGGCCAGGTGTTGACCGACGACGCCATCGACTTGCTCGTGCGATTTTCCGACGGCGATGCCCGTCGCGCGATCAATGGCGTCGAGGCCGCGGCGGCCCACGCGGTCCTCACGGGTGCGGCGGTGGCCCCTGACGCGCTCCAGGATGTGTTGGCGCGCCGCCTGCCACGCTACGACAAGGCGGGCGAGGAGCATTACAACCTCATGTCGGCCTTGCACAAGGCGATGCGGGGCAGCGATGTCGACGGGGCGCTGTATTGGCTCGCACGCATGGTCGAAGGGGGTGAGGACCTCCTCTACATTGCGCGCCGGGTCGTGCGGGCCGCATCAGAGGACGTGGGCCTCGCGGATCCGAGGGCGCTGAGCATCGCCGTGGCAGCCAAGGAAGCGTACCACTTTCTCGGTTCACCCGAAGGCGAGTTGGCCATTGCGGAGGCGGTGGTCTACGTGGCCACGGCGCCGAAGTCGAACCGGGTGTATCAGGGGTGGCAACGGGCAGTGGACGCCGCGCGAGCGCATCCCGCCGAGCCGGTCCCGCTCCACATCCGAAACGCGCCTACCGCTCTGATGACGGAGCTCGGGTATGGCAAGGGATACCGTTACGACCACGCTGAGTCGGAGGGTCTTGCGGCCGGCCAAGGGTATTTGCCGTCACCGCTCGCGGACGCGGTTTGGTATGAACCGACCGACCGCGGATACGAGAAGACGGTGGCCGCGCGCGTGAGATGGTGGGCCGAACAGCGCCGCGCGGCGCGGCAGGCCGAGGAGGGAACCGCACCCGGGGAGTAACGCCGCGAGGCCGGGGCGCCGACCGACCACCTCAAGCAAGGGTCGGGAAGCGCTAACCAATTGACGGAACGCGACTTCGGCTACATCTTACGCGCTCCCGTTCCACCACCGGACGGGCACCGTTCGGCGCAAACGAACGTAGAGACACCGCTGCGGGAGCACAACCTGTCGTGAGCATGGTGAACGTCAAAGCCACCCAAGCCGCCGCACCGGCGGAACCACGGGTGGCCTCCGCAACGGCCAGCCCCAAACTTCGCCCGACACCGGCGCGCGTGGTACTCCAGCGTCGGGCCCCCGAGACGATGCGCGGTCACCTGCTGCGCTCGTTGCTCAGAGTCTCGGTACTCGTTGGTGGAGATTTGCTCGCGTACCTCGCGGTCCGGACGGCGCTGCGGGCACTCCGCGACCACGCGCTGTTTGGGTCGAGGGTGGCGGAGGTGGTTCGGTGGATGGCGCCGCCGGGAGCATTTGCCGGGTGGCAGCTCGCGGCGGCGGTCCTGTTAGGCCTGGCGGTTGCGGGTGCATATGGGCAGGGCGACTGCCGCCGAGACCCGCGCCGCATTCTTGCCGGGCTGGCGTTGGCCGCGGGATTGGCCCTGTGGAGCGAGCTGTGGTGGCGGGGGCTCGCACCCGTCCTGGTGCACTACGTGCTGACGGTGATCGCGCTCGGAGCGGCGATCTATTTGGGTCGCATGATCATCGACAGTGCCGCGGGCCGCGCGCTCAGGCGGCTCCAGCCCCCGGAACGCGTGTTGTTCGTGGGCGACCCCCATGACGGCGACTCGGTCGCGGTTGGAGCGAACCTGTCCCGTCGAGAGCACATGGATACCGTGGGTTGGGTGACCACGGGAACGGTCCGGGGCAGCCAGCCAGATGGTGGGACGCTTGGCCAGGCGGATGACTTCTGGGCAATTCTGCGGCGCACGCGGGTCGATACCGTTGTGCTCTGCGGTTCGGTGCCGGATCACGAGTTCGGGTTGATCGTCGAGGCCTGCGCCGCGGCGGGGTGTCGTTTGCTGGCGGCGTCGCGCTACGAGGGGATTGGGCGGCTACGTCCGTCGCTCGTGTGGTACCATCGGCTTCCGCTGGTGGAATTGACCGTCCCGTCGTTACGAGGGCAGCACCTGATCGTGAAACGGTTCTTCGATCTCGCGTGTTCCACGGTCGGCCTGCTGCTCCTGGCGCCCGTGTTCGCCGTCATTGCGGTCGCGATCAAGCTCGGGTCGCACGGGCCCGTGTTCTTCTCGCAGGAACGGGTCGGCATGGGCGGACGCGTGTTCCGATTGATGAAATTCCGTACGATGCGCGATGGAGCCGACGGCGAAAAGGGCGACATGGCGCACTTGAACCAGACCGGCGATCCGCGGCTATTCAAGATTCCGAACGATCCGCGAGTGACCCGTGTCGGCGAATGGCTCCGCAAGTGGAGCCTCGACGAACTACCGCAATTGATCAATGTGTTGCGAGGTGAAATGTCGCTCGTTGGGCCGCGCCCGTTTTTTGAGGCGGACCTGGTGACCTACGCCGAGCACCACTTTGGTCGTCTCGGCGCCAAGCCTGGCATCACCGGCCTCTGGCAGGTCAGCGGGCGCAGTGAAGTGGTGGATTTCGAGGAAGTGGTTCGGCTTGACCGCGCGTACATCGACCGCTGGTCGCTCTGGCTCGATCTTACGATCCTGCTGCGCACGCTTCCGGCGGTTTTGCGGAAGACGGGCGCGTACTAACTGCCACAGCGCCCCTGACATCGTGCTTCAATCCGTTCTCCAGGCCACGTACGACGCCGGCAAACGGATCGAGGCGGTCCGTGCCAGCGGGGTGACGGTGCGCGACAAGGCCGACGCGAGCCCCGTCACCGAGGCGGATCACGCCGCGGATGAGATCCTGCATACCCGCCTGCTGGCGCTGGCGGACATCGGATGGCTCTCCGAGGAAACGGTCGATGCGCCCGAGCGGCTCCAGGCCAGTGACCTCTGGATCGTGGATCCCCTCGATGGCACCAGGGAGTTCATCATGGGGCTTCCCGAGTACACGGTCGCCGTGGCGCTGATCCGCGACGGCCAACCCGCGCTCGGCGTGGTGCACAACCCCTCAACCGATGACACGTTCTGGGCCGAGCGCGGCAAGGGGGCGTTCCGCAACGGGAAGCCGATCAGGGTGGTCGAGGGACCGAGGCTGCTCGCATCCCGGTCGGAACTGAAACGCGGAGAGTTCGAGCCGTTCAACGCGGAATGGGATGTGCAGCCCGTTGGAAGTATCGAGTACAAGCTGGCCTTGATCGCTGCCGGGGACGGTGCGGTCACGCTGTCACGCGGCCCGAAACATGAGTGGGACGTCTGTGCGGGGGCGCTGATCGTTGAAGAGGCCGGCGGGCGGGCAACCGACCTGTTCGGCGGTCCCCTCATCTACAACCAGTCCTTCCCGAAGGTGCGCGGCATCCTCGCCGGTGCGCCCGGCGCCTACGATCGCGCGGCCACGAGGATCGCCGAATCGGGCGCCTCGGACCGCATGGGGGAGTTCGCGGACATTCCGCGCACGTCTCGTTGAACCGCGTGACCGGGGAGCTACTATCTTTACGCGCGGTTTTCACCCTCACTCTCTCGTTTTCGCACAAGGTGGAGTGGCTTTGACGGATCATTTGATCGCCCCGCATGGCGGGACGCTGGTAAACTTGGTGGCCGAGGCTGGACGGACGGCGGAGCTGAAGGACGGGTCGCGCGATTGGCCTTCGTGGGATCTTACGGAACGCCAGATGTGCGACCTCGAGTTGCTCATGAACGGCGCGTTTTCGCCGCTGACCGGATTCCTGACCCAGGCTGACTACGCCGCGGTCTTGGCCGACATGCGGTTGGCGGACGGCACGCTGTGGCCGATCCCGATCACGCTCGACGTGAGTGAGGTGGTTGGCGAGGGGCTCAAATCCGGAGCGCACCTGGCCTTGCGGGATGCGGAAGGCGTTATGCTCGCGGCCGTTGCCGTGGAAGACGTGTGGCGTCCGGATCGCGAAGCCGAGGCGGCGATGGTGTTCGGCACGACCAATCCTGAGCATCCCGGGGTTGCCCACCTGCTGAACCGGTCGCACCCGGTGTACGTGGGTGGTCGGGTGCAAGGGCTCCAACTTCCGGGCCACTACGACTATCGGATGCTGCGTCATTCCCCGGCGGAGCTTCGGACGGAGTTCGCCAAGCGGGGCTGGCGTCGCGTGGTGGCGTTCCAGACCCGGAACCCGATGCACCGCGCGCACCAGGAACTCACCTTGCGCGCCGCGAAGGAAGTGGAAGCGAGCTTGCTGGTGCATCCCGTGGTGGGCATGACGAAGCCCGGCGACGTCGACCACTATACGCGGGTTCGTTGTTACCAGGCCCTGTTGCCTTCCTATCCCAAGAACACGGCGATGCTTTCCCTGCTGCCGCTTGCGATGCGCATGGGCGGCCCGCGGGAGGCGGTGTGGCATGCGATCATTCGCAAGAACCACGGCTGCACGCATTTGATCGTGGGACGGGACCATGCGGGACCGGGCAAAGATTCGGTGGGGAACGACTTCTACGGGCCGTACGAGGCGCAAGAGCTGATCCAGCGCTTCGAGGCCGAACTGGGCATCACGATGGTGCCCTTCAAACTGATGGTCTACGTCCCCGACCACGAGCGCTACTATCCGGTCGATGAAGTGCCGGATGGGCTCGATACGCTCAATATTTCGGGGACCGAGCAACGCCAACGTTTGCGGGACGGGATCGACCTGCCATCCTGGTTTACGTTTCCGGCGGTAGAGCAGGAGCTGCGCAAGTCGTCACCACCGCGCCATCGGCAGGGGTTCACCGTGTTCTTCACGGGCCTGTCCGGCTCGGGCAAGTCGACCGTCGCCAACGTCTTGCTCGTCAAGCTCCTCGAGATGGGAGGCCGACCGGTCACCCTGCTCGACGGCGACCTCGTCCGCAAACATCTCTCGTCGGAACTCGGGTTCTCGAAGGAACATCGCGACATCAACATCCGTCGCATCGGCTATGTCGGGTCCGAGATCACCAAGAACGGCGGCATCGCCGTGTGCGCGCCGATCGCGCCGTACGATTCCGTCCGCAAAGAAGTCCGCGAGATGATCGAGCCGTTCGGTGGGTTCGTGCTGGTTCACATTGCCGCCCCCCTCGAGGTCTGTGAAAGCAGGGATCGGAAGGGGCTGTATGCGAAGGCGCGGGCGGGGATCATCAAGGAATTCACCGGGATCTCCGATCCGTACGAAGAACCCGACGATGCCGAGGTCGTCCTCGACACGAGCGACATGACGCCCGAGGAAGCGGCGCACGAGATCGTGCTCCACCTGGAGAAGGAGGGGTTCATCGGTGTGGAGGAGCGGTAGGGACACTCACGTCCACGCCCGCGAGACGTAACGCGTGGACTGGCAGACCTGGCTGACGCTGGCGGTGATCGCTGGCGTTTTGGTGGTGCTCTCCCGCGATCTCGTGGCGCCGGCCGCCGCCTTCGTCGGCGCGATCGTGGTCCTCCTGGTCGCGGGGGTCATCACGCCGGACCAGGCGTTTGCGGGCTTCAGCAATCCGGCTCCGATCACGGTGGCCGCCCTCTACGTGCTGGCGCGCGCGGTCGAGAAGACCGGGGCGTTGCAGCCGATGGTCTCGGCGACGCTCGGCAACCGAGGCGGTGTTCGATCGGCGCTGGCACGGATGGTTGTTCCCACCGCGGTGGGGTCGGCGTTCCTCAACAATACCCCGATTGTGGCGATGCTCGTCCCGCAGGTGAAGGACTGGGCCGAGCGACGGGGCCTGTCCGCGTCGTATTTCCTGATGCCGTTGTCCTTCGCGGCCATCCTCGGTGGCATGGTCACACTGATTGGCACCTCGACGAACCTGCTCGTCTCCGGTTTGTTGGAAGCGGCCGGAGAGCCACCGCTCGGGATGTTCGAGCTGACGCCCGCGGGTCTGCCAATCGCCGCGATTGGGCTCGTGGTCATCGTCGTGCTCGCTCCGTGGCTCATCAGCGAACGCCGCTCGCCGCGCGAGCAAGCGCTGGCCGACGCGCGCGAGTTCATGGTTCGCATGCAGGTCGTCCCCGGTGGACCACTGGATGGGAAAGAGGTCGAGGAGGGTGGACTACGCCACCTCCAGGGCGTGTTCCTCGTCGAGGTCGAGCGTGACGGCGACCTCGTGGCGCCGGTAGCACCGAACATGGTGCTCCGAGGCGGGGACCAGTTGATCTTCGTGGGTCGCGCCGACACGGTCGTCGATCTCCAGTCCACGCGGGGATTGGTCTCTTCCGAGGAGACCCATCTGTCCGACTTCGACTCGCCGCATCACACCTTCTTCGAAGCCGTCGTCGGTGAGGCCTCCTTGCTGGTGGGTCGCACGCTGCGCGAGGCCGATTTCCGGAGCCGGTATCAAGGGGCCGTCGTGGCGGTGCATCGTGCCGGTGGACGGATCAAAGAGAAACTCGGTCAGGTAGAATTGAAGGTCGGCGACACACTCTTGCTGATTGCCGACGGGCGGTTTCGCGACCGGTGGCGCGATCGCAACGATTTCCTGCTGGTGTCCCGCCTTGGGGGATCCCCGCCGGCGATCTCCCGCAAGGCATGGATCGTGGGAGTAGTCGGCGCGGGAATCGTGTTCGGCGCCGGGTTCGGCCTGATGCCGATCCTGCATCTGTCGCTCGTCGGTGCGCTCGCCCTGGTGGCGTTTCGCGTGCTTTCGCCGGGTGAGGCCAAGGCGGCCGTGGATCTCGACGTCATTCTCGTCATCGCATCGGCGTTTGGACTGGCCGCGGCGCTGGAGTCCTCCGGACTCGCGCACGGTGCCGCGAGAGCTGTCGAACTGACCTTGGGGTCGTTCGGACCAACCGGCGTCCTTACCGGGCTCGTGTTCGTGACCATCATGCTCACGGCGATCGTGACGAACAATGCGGCCGCCGCGATGATGTTTCCGATCGGCCTGTCCGCCGCCGCCGATCTGGAGATCCCCGTTCGGACGGTGGCTATTGCGCTCGCCATCGCGTCGTCCGCATCGTTCCTCACGCCGATCGCGTACCAGACCAACCTGATGGTGTACGGGCCCGGCGGGTATCGATTCGGGGATTACGCGCGGCTGGGCGTACCACTCGTGCTCGTGGTACTCGTAGGGCTGATGGTGTTAGTGCCCCTGTTCTGGCCGATTGCCTGATCCCCGGCGGATGGGCTCTTACGGGTTTAGGATGTACGTGTCGTCATTTTCATTGTCACCGTTGAGGCGCGCGACGGGTGATGTCTAGCCAACGGGAGGTTTCCAGATGTACGGCCGCCATGGGAGGCGTCGCCCCGCTCGGGGGCAGCGGTTATAGAAGGACTCAGAAAACTTGGCGGTTACCGGCATCGTACCCCTCGCGGGTCGAGTGTGCCGCCATGGCACAAGATAGGCTCGGCACGGTCCTGACCGAAAAAAGGGCGCCGGATGTGCCCGACTCCCGCCATGCAAGGGAGCAAGGCTCTTCAGGGAACTGAGTGGGTGATGGGAGCGGTTTGGGAAGGATTCAGGTTGTTGGTTTCACAGGGGAAGGACGGGTTGCCGGGGTGGCCCGGGGGGACGGCTTGCATGCATTTCCCACGCTCTGGTTCACGCGGAGCCGCGAAGGCGCGGAGGGCTGAAAGCCGTGGACAATCCGGCGCAGCCCCTCCCGCAGCGTCGGAGCGCCGAGGTTGATCAGCAGACCGACCTGCCTGTTCGAGAGCTTGAGATACGTCAGGGGCTGTTTGGGGTGCGCTCGTGCTGGTCCACGCTTTTCACTTGCACTGATCGTAACAAGGAACGGGGCGTCCGATCCGCTGTCGATGTCGACGCCGATAGCGTCTTTACTACCGGACCGACAGCATAGCGATCAGAGGGGAGGGCCGGGCAGGTATTGCCGACCGTGCGTCAACCGGTATCCATTCAAAACAGCGAGGGACCTTAAAGTGTTGACACACCGCCACTTCGGCGTACCTTTAGCGGCGCTGCTCCACTACTTTCGGGGATACTTGAGGGCGTGACTACGAGCGTTAAGCCGACCACTGCGAAGCCGTCCGAGCGTTTGGCGCCGCCTGCCGTCAAGCCGGAGCGTCGAACGCCGAAGCGTGTGATGTTGCAGCGTCGGGCGCCGGAGACGTTGCGGCGGCATGTGATCCGCGGGTTTACGGGGGTCGCGATTCTGCTGGCCGGTGACGCGCTGGCGTTCCTTGCCTTGCGGTCGGCCATTCGGGCGGAGAAGGTGCGGCGTTTGGCGCCACGGTGGCGGAGTGGGCGGGGCAGGCGGTGCCGCTGGGCTTCCTGGGTGGCTGGCAGTTTGGGGCGGCGCTGTTGCTGGGCTTGATGATTGCCGGCGCCTACGGCCGAGGCGACACGCGCCGCGAGTATTGATGAGTTGCCGCAACTGCGGAACGTGTTCCGGGGCTGCATGTCGTTGGTTGGGCCGAGGCCGTTCTTCGAATCAGATCTGAGGACGTATCTCGATCACCACTATGCGCGACTCGGCGCCAAGCCTGGCATCACGGGCATGTGGCAAGTGCAGGGTCGGAGCGCGGGGTCCGATTTCGAAGAAGTTGTTCGCTCGGAAAGGGAGTCCATCGGGCGTCGGTCATTGTTAATGGATGTGCGGATACTTTGGTCAACAATCCCAGCCGTTCTTCGCAAGACGGGCGCCGTTCAGCAGTGCGTTATAGGTTACATTCTTAATGAGGGTCGTCCGTGAACCGCCCCGGGTTCCTGGAGAGTCTCGTTACGTGAGAGTGTCGCCAGATCAGAGCGGTAGGCGCGTTTCGGATGTGGAGCGGGGTTCCCCTGGAGAGCTCGTTACGTGAGAGTGTCGCCAGGGCGACTGGGGTTTCCTTACGGCGGTAGTAGGCCGCTTTGTATTCGGCCGGCGACGTACCCGATCGGCACCAACAGGCGGCGCGTGTTTGAACCAGGCCACCCATTCCACGGTGGCAAACTCGACGTCCTCCAAGCTCCGCATGCCATCGCCCAAACGTAAAGGTTATTCTTGCGCAGACCCTAAAGTGAACCGGCGACCGCGCAAGCGCCTCGGCTACCGAACCCCGGAGGAGTGCTATGTCCCCTGAGTGTCAACGTTGCACTCAAAGTTCAATCCGAGCCTTGCCGGCTGCTCGCATACGGTGTATCGCCTTCCGCACGATGGTTCGCCCGGTGAGGGCGTGAGTACGTTGCCGGTCATCGAGCGAGTCCGGCACCAAGTCGGGCGACGGCGCTTCTACTGGCGTAACCGTCGTGACATTCGGCTGTTACGGTGTTTCGCCCAAAAGGACCGCACTCTTCTCGATATCGGCGCAAACAAGGGTTATTTTACTCTGGCGATGCGGTCACACTTCGCACATTTCGTGGCGTACGAGCCCAATCCGGATATCTTTGACATCCTGCGGGATCAGGTCGGAAGCTTTGCAACGGTTTATCAATGCGCAGTATCCGACTCGCCTGGGTGCCTGACCCTTCGCGTACCAATCATCGCTGCAAAACTGCGACACGGACTGGGGACGCTCGGAGATGTGCCGACGAACGCTACACGTGTGGAGCGTCACGACGTGAACGTGGTGACACTTGATTCCCATGACCATGTGCGCATCGGACTCATCAAGATCGACGTGGAGGGACACGAGCTTGCGGTAGTCCGGGGCGCGCGTGAGATAATCGCACGAGAGCTGCCGCTGATATTTGTTGAGATCAACCACCAGAGCATGCCAGAGCGCTTCGCGGCCGTCGCTGGGTTGTTGGGTGAGAGTCGCTATCGTCCGTATTTCGGAGCAGGTAATCACCTCGTTGGCGTGCGCGAAGCGATTGCGCCGCCCGCGTCAGTGAGCGACTTCTTCTTTCTATCGGAACGTCACGTCGAGCGCGCCCGGCAGGTCGGTATTGCGGTCCGGTGACGATTGGGAGCGACTACTCGATGACCGGAGGCGCAGCGTCCGGGGCGCAGGGCGCAAGGCGCGAGGGCAAAGCTGAGAGCTATGTCGGAAGTTGTGGATTGAGGATGTGAGAAGGGCGGCGTACCCTTCCGGGTGAACTCACACCCGAAGCCCTGGTTCGCGCCAGGGGGAAGGAGACGCCACCCATGTTGAAGGTAGTCGCGAAGCGCCATGAGGTGGAAGGGGCGCTGAACTTGCAGACGCTCGACGATGTTGCCCGGGAGGGGGCGCAAGCGATGCTGCGTGAGGCGCTCGGGGTAGAAGTGGCCGCATAGCTGGAGCGGTACCAAAAGCGGGATGCGCGGGGCCATGCGTTGGTGGTGCGCAACGGGACAGCCCAGGCGCGGAAGGACTTAGGGACCGCTCAACAATTAAGTGGTGCACAGATGGCTTGGTTATACATGATCGTACCGTCTGGTGAACGGAGTAGAGGCGAGGAGCGCGCATGTAGTATGGCGTGTTGAGTCCTTTCCCGAAGCGGGGTGAGGTGGTACCTTTAGGCTTAGATGGAACGCCCCATGCCCAAAGGTATCAGCCATGCGCACGAGCCAAGCTCCCGCCAATCGACTCCGCGACGCCTTCCATCGGTGCCAGGTGCTCGTCTTACGGGACATGATGGAGGTCCTCGGAACCGGCGCCAAGATGACGGTCGTGCGGAGGCTGCGAGAGCTGGACTACCGCGCCAGCTATTCCCACGCCGGGAAGTACTACACGTTGACGGAGGCCGGTCGGTGGAACGACCACGGGCTCTGGGCCTGGGATGGGATCCGCTTCTCCCGTCACGGCACCCTGCTCGCCACGCTCCCGTATCTGATCGACACCGCACCGGCCGGGCGCTTCGCGGAGGAGTTGGAAGCAGAGCTCGGCGTGCGGGTGCACAATGGGCTGGCCACGCTCCATCAGCGCGGGCGGGTGGAGCGGCGCCAGCTTGGCGGGGCGTTCTTGTATCTGTCGACGACCGGCGGTGAGCGCCAGCTTCGTCGCCACCTTCGTATCCTCGAGAAGCGGGAGCCCGAGGTGGCGACGCGCCCGCAGGAGGAGGCTTCGGGATTGGACGAGGAGCTGCACCAGTTCCTGGCTACACTCAACGAGCGGCAGCGCCGTCTGTATGCGGGGTTCGAGTCTTTGAAGCTTGGCAGGGGTGGCGATCGGAAGGTTGCCAAGATCACAGGGCTCAACGTGAAGACGGTGGCCCGGGGCCGTCGAGAGCTGATCGCAGGGAAGATCGATGTCGATCGGGTCCGCGCCCCTGGAGCCGGCCGGCCGTCGGCAAAAAAAACCGCGATCGTAGAGACGCTCGAGGAGCTGCTGGCTGATGAGACGGCCGGCGATCCCATCACAGGGGTGAAGTGGTCACGCAAGAATCCCCGCACTCTGAGTGAAGAGCTGAAGGAGCGCGGGGTGGAAGCCTCTCCGAATACGGTCACGAACGTGATGCGTGCTGGGCGGTACTCCCTGCGCGTGAATCGCAAGAGCGTCGCCGAGACCCGCCATCCGGACCGGGACAGCCAGTTCCGCTGCCTCGCCCGTGTCAAACAGGACTTCTTGGAGCGGCAGCAGCCGGTGGTCAGCAACGACAGCAAGAAGCGCGAGTTGGTGGGCGACTTTCTGAACAAGGGACGTGCTTGGCGGAGAGAGAGCGCCGACGTGCTCATGCATGACTTCCCTTCCTACGCGCTCGGCGTGGCGTTGCCCTACGGCATCTACGACATGGCCTGCAACAGCGGCACGGTGTTGGTCGGCACTTCCCATGACACGGCTGCGTTCGCCGTAGACGCAACGGGCATCTGGCTGGAGGCCACCGGTTGGTCCGTCTACCCCCGGATGCGTGACCTCCTGATCCTCTGCGACTCCGGCGGCAGCAACGGCTACCGCACGCGTCTATGGAAGTACGCCCTCTGGAAGCTCGCCTCGCAGCACGGCATCACCATCACCGTGTGTCATTACCCACCCAGGGCTTCCAAGTGGAACCCCGCAGACCACCGGCGCTTCAGTTTCATCAGCCTGAACTGGGCTGGCGTACCGCTACGAGACTACGAAACCGTCCTCAAGTAAATGAGCACCACCACCACGCGCCCCGGCCTCACGGTGGACGCAATCCTGCACACCGCCGACTACCCCACCCGTGTGCGGGTCACCAACGACCAGATGAAGGCGATCAACATCCGGCCCCACGAAACGCGACCGGCGTGGAACTACACGATCTCGGCTTGAACGGGGCGCGCCGACCCCCAAAAATGCCAAGTAATTCTTGAGCTACCACTAAGTCCTAGTTCTACGTCCTAGGACTCAGGAGTCGACGGCCTTCCGCCCGCGGCCGAAGCGGAACGGCCGAGTCGTTTCGCGCCACAGACCAGCCACCATTTCATAGTCCGCCGTACCCGCTTGGCGTTGGCGACGCATATACTCCTGTAGGTAAGCAACGCCCGCACCGATGATCGCTCCCATCACAAGGCCCAGCATGCCCTTGAGCGCCAGGCGGCGGCGTGCGGGCTCAACCGAAAGCAGGGCCTCTTCGATGACCGTCAGCACCGGCGTGTTGCGCACCTCGGAAATGCGGGCTTCTTCGTACGACTGGGCCAGCGTCGCGTAGATCTCCTGGCGAAGCATCACCTCACGCTGCCGCCGATCGTGCTCGAAGGCTAGCGCTGGCGAGTTTTGAAAGGAGCGGTTGTTGCGTAGGAACTCGGCCAACTCGTTCTCGGCCGCAGCGAGTTCATTGCGTGCCTCCGCCAAGCGTTCCTCAATGAATTCCCGTTCCGACCGGGCCTGGGTTTGTCGCTGGTCCAGGTTGAAACGATGGACCAGATCGACGATCTGCGACGCGATCTGTACCGACACGTCCGGCCATTCCGTCGAGACCGCGAGGCGTACCACACCTGTTTCGTTCTCCACCGAAACCCGCAGGGCGTCCTCACGCAGCCACTTGATGGCGTCGTGGACCCGCAGATCGGAGGCGGTATCCTCGACTTTGAGGAGTTCTGCCAGGTCTCCCACCACGGTCCCACGCGCAAGCAGTCCCGTGGTGTCCACCAGTCGGAACGTATCGAGGGCCACGAAACGCAGGATGCGGTCGGTGCGCACAAGTTGGGCGTAGAACTCAGGGCTCTGGCCGGCGTCCACCGAGCCGAGACTGAGGCCGAAGCGGCCGGCGAGCGCCGAGAACTGGCTGGCCGCCTGGGCGGGGACTGACTGCGGCACGAACGACGCCGTGGCCGTCCACACACGAGGGCCCAATAGCGTCCAAGACGCAATCACCACCGCGCAGCCGACCGTCCACCCGACGACGGTACGGCGGAAGCGCAGCTGGATCGCCACAAGCTCAAGCAGGTTCACAGGCTCCGCGACCGACGGGTCACGTTCGGGGACTTGAGGGTTAGTGGTCATGGCGATTCGGCGTTCGGGTCCAGAGGACCGCGGGTACGCTCAGCATCGAGGGCGGCCGCGTAGGCGTCAAGGAGATGGTTGCGCTGGTGTTCCCAGCTGAGGCTCGTCAGGAATCGCTCTCGTCCAAGGGCTCCACGGCGTGCGCGTTCCTTAGGCCGGTCCAGAAGGCGCTCGATGCAGTCCGCGAAGTCCTCCGGATCCCCGCAGCGAGCATACAGGCAGGCCTCGCCCGCCGAGACCCGGCCTTCCCACAGGTCATACTGTACAATCGGCTTGGCCAGCGCCATATACTCGAGGATCTTGTTCATCGTCGATAGGTCATTCATGACAGTGCATGGGTCGGGATTGAGACATACGTCCGCCTCGCTGAGTACCTTGATGACCGTCTCGTCGTGGACGGCTCCTAGGAACTCCACGTTGTCCTCCAGCCGCATCTGCGTCGCCTGCGTCCGCAGTTTCTCGTACATGGGACCCGTCCCGATCAGGACCATCCGCACGTCTCGGCGCCCGCGATGGCGGAGAATGTGCGCTACGTCCAGCAGTCCATCAACACCGTCCGACTCGCCCATGACGCCAATGTACGCGAGGAGGAAGGGTCGGCCAGCGTGCCACGGGCGTCCATCGGCCGGGCGGGGCGCAAACTTCCCCGGAGCCGGCGCGCTGCGGACGACGCTGACACGGCGCGGATGCACATGTCCCCGCCTGAGCGCGATGGTCCGGAACGACTCGTTGGTTGCGATGACGTGGTCGGCTGTCTGGTAGGTCAGGTACTCAAGCAGCCGGAGCACCCAGTACAGTAAGCCACGGCGGCCGAACTTGGCCTCGAACAGCTCCGGGGAAAGGTCGTGGTGGTCGAAGATGATCCGGGCCCCGCAGCTTACCTTCACATACAGGGCAACCAGAAAAAGCAGGTCCGGCGGATTGCAGATGTGCACTATGTCTACGCGGCCCTCGCGCATGACCCGCCGCGCGAGCCGGAATTGAGCCACGAGGGCGCTGGAGTACTCACGGACGTACCCCGCGAAGCTGCTCCGTTCAGCGGGCAGGGGATGCCGCAGGATTCGGACACCGTCGATCACTTCCTCCTCAGGGCTCGCGTTGACCCCCGTCGGGCAGATCACCGTTACCCCGTACCCGGCATCCCGGAGGGTGGTGGATTCCATCCACACCCGACGGTCGAACGGTACCGGGAGGTTCTCCACGAAGATCAGGACACGACGCCCCATGGCGCGGCTCCCGCTACCAGCAGAGCCCGACATACCGCCACGGGCCGCTCGCGAGATCCGGGACGCCCACGACGTCCACGACGAGGCCCGCGAACTCGAACTGACGTAGCGCGCCGGGAAGATCCGGAAGCGCTTGGGTCACCAGCAGTCCATCTGACCACTCGACCAACCGGCGGAGGTCGGCAGACGCGAACGGACCGCCGCTCCCTAGCAGTGCGCTCAGATACTCCGCCACAGCACCACCCGCCCGTCCCAGGTCCGCCAGGGGGTCATGGTAGCGAACCCCGAGGCCGCGCAGCCGGAGGAATGAACCCAAGGCGAGCGCGGGACTCTCACGCACGTCATCCGTCCCCGGCTTGAAGCTCACGCCGACTAGGCCGATGCGTTCACACTGCCCCAGGAAAGGTTCCGCCGCTGCGCGCCAGTGCTGGTCATTTGCCGTCGGCAGTGCCGCGACGAGCGGCACCGTAACGGCGTTCCGACTAGCGGCACCCCCAAGGGCACCAATGTCCTTGGGAAGGCACGAACCACCATAGGCAAAACCGGGTCGCATATAGGCAGGAGACACATTGAGTTTCCGGTCCTGAGTCAGCACCTGCATCACACGGCGCGCGTCGCAACCATAGGCTCGGCCTATTCGGCCGATTTCGTTGGCGAATGTTATCTTGACTCCGTGCCAGGCGTTCCCTGCTAGCTTCAGCAGCTCAGCTTCGGTCGCCCGCAGCCAGTGGTAGGCGCCGGGAATGCCATCGTACAGAGCGGTGATCTTGCCGCCCAGCGCGGTTTCATTCAGGCCCCCGAGCACAATGAGTTCCGGAGCAAAGAAGTCCTCGATGGCCGTGCCCTCGCGCAGGAATTCGGGGTGGAAGCCGACGGTGGCAGCGTCTGCGCACCCCGCGCGTTCGACGGACGACACGATCTCGTCTGTATCCCCAGGATTAAGGGTGCTGCGAATGAGGATGAGGCCCCGCACCCCGAGGTCGCGATATGACTCAGCGCGATCGAGCACGACGCGCCGTACCGCACGTGTGTCAAGCCGGCCTGAGGCGGCGATTGGAGTGCCAACGGCGATCAGCGTGACCTCAGCCGGCGCGGGCGCCTCTGGCTCCGGCACTGCAAAGTGCAAGCGACCCGCCGCGAGGCCCGCCGCGATCGCTTCGGGGAGTCCGGGTTCGTGAATCGGGGCGATACCTCGCCGGAGGTTGGCGACCTTGTGATGGTCAAAGTCGTAGCCGTACACCTCGTGGCCGACCCGGGCGAGACTCGCGGCCGTGACGACACCGACGTATCCTAGTCCAACAATCTCTACACGCACTATGTTACCCATCGGATTTGAGTGCTGAAAGTACCGTGGCCTGCGACCGGGGCGGTGGCCACCAGTGCGGGACTCGATTCGCGCTGAAGATACCTGCGGGAGTACACTCCCACTGGCTCACCCCGTACCACACAGGCCTCAGCCCACCCCTCCAGTTCCAAGTCTGCCTTCTGTTCGCCAACCCGCACACGAAAGGTCAGTGGGCCGGCCCTCTCCACCTTCGCATCTGGGTGGAAATGGAGATAGCCCTCGACGGACCACGTCGTTCCCGAGGGGACTGAAATGCGGTCCGTAACGAGGAGCGCCTCAGGCTGCAGTCTGAGCACGCGCTCGTGGCGGGCGCCGAGGTGGGCATATCCATCGTGCTCGGCCGATGCCGTAACCTGGTCGGTTGTTGCCTCCCACGAGCGAAGCGTGGCATTGGCGCGGCGTCCCCACTGAAACAGGCCGATAATCTCGGACTGCGGCTCGCCGTTCACAATGAGGACATTGTGCGCCCGGCTGTCACGAAACTGATTACGTGCCGTGGGGTGTTCATGGTAGCAGTACGTACCGGGATCGACCACGAGATCGGCTTCCCCGACCGACAGAGTGAACGCCAGCGCGTCGGCATGCCCGTGCGCTCCAGTCTGCGGGAATCCGTGCGGGCCGGTGTCGAACAGCACCAGCACCTCGCGATCTCCCGAGTGCATCCGCAAGGGGACATGGCTCACGGCGGTTGGATCGAATGCTCCGAGTGCGGCACCACCGACACGCGGTAACTTCCCGCCGGACAGTAACTCCACGACTGCCTCGGCGCGGGGGTCAAAGCCGAAGGACAGGTTCCACCACCGCTGACCAGCCGCGAGCAGGATGTCCTCCGGATGGACGCTCCGGGCGCTGAGCAGGAAGGCAACACCCTCGTCGTCGTCGCCGTATCGCGGGCTGCGTCCTGCGGGGCTCCGCAATTCACCGACCACGCGTATCGCACTGGCCAAGGCCGTTTCGAATTGACCATCCAACAAGTCGCCCGTGCCCCCGACCGCGATCCAGGTGTGGAGGCCGAACACGGCGGAGAAAACGTGATAGGCGAAGGCGGCCTCCCGGTTGAGCCCGCCGCGGTCGAACTGGCGGGGGAATTCGCGGTTGAAGGCTTGGGCGGCCCAGCGCCCCCAAGCTGCCGCGTTTCGGAGGTGCGGAAATGCCTCTGCGGCCGCGACAAGGCCAGCCAGTTCCCCGAGCAGATGGTTGTTCGCCGATGACCCGGTCGAAGCGTGCCACCGGATCTGTCTCATCTGGAGATAGGCGGCCCGCCAAAGCGGTGACTGAGGGCCAAACGCTTGGGTGTAGGCCGTCGAGCTACGGAGCAAGCGTTCGCACCAGGCCCAGGCGATCAAACGGATCCCCGACTCGAGTCCTTGGCTCCAATTGACACCGACGAACGGTGGATTGTTTTCGCACCAGTCCAAGAGTTGGCTCGTAACCGCCTCCGCGTAGCGCTCGTCGCCGGTCACGCGATAGGCCAGAGCTGCGCGGGTTAGATGCTGGTGTCGGTTCTTCTCCCAGATGCACTTTATGGATCGGACCACCGCGGGATCTCGATGGTTGATCCGGAGAGGGTGCCGCCGCGGTGCCTGCCGCCCGCTATACGGGTCCCGATGCCAGTCGATCGGTGCCTCGACTGCCGGATCGAGCCCGAAGAAGTCCCAAGGGCGCGTTGAGATGACCTTGTCAGCTTCACGGAGCAACGCAACGTCGGCCGCCCCCGCTGGAAGCCGCCACTCGGGTGCTGGTGCCGGGTCGGCTGCCAGCCACGCCCCGCGGCTCCGGAGTGTGCGGTAGGCGGGTGCCGTGACGAGGCCGTCCACGACGCTGCGGATCAGGGACCACGCCTTTTCGGCGAACTCCCATCCACGCATGCCACGAGCCCGCGTGAAATACCAACGTAGGGACGGCATTCAGGCTGCGCCCGCCACCGCGCCTTCGAGGTGACGCTCTGCCTGTCTCACGAGCAACACCGAGCGAACGGTCTCCGCGATGATCAGAGCTATCACGGCGCCTGGAGCGCCGAAGGGCGGGATCAACGCCGCGGCCGCTAGAGCGAGGGCGAGGGTAGACCGGACCGTCGCAGCGCCAACACCACTATCGGCGCCCGCAGGGATGAGGACCGTGGTCACCACAAAGGCCGTGACGAGAATCAGCGGTACCAGAACGGCGCCGATGCCGATGAGGTCGGCGACTGGTGCGAACTCCGGCCCCAACAGGGCCGACGTGATAAGATGCCGGCCGAGGAACAGGACTAGCGCGCCAGCGAATCCTACGGCAATCGTGGGCCACAGCCCCTGCCAGAGTTGACGACGCGACTGAACCAGCACCAGCGGTTCCGACACCTGCACGCCTAGGGCCGCTCGCATGGCGGACTGCGTCACGCTGCGGAGGAGCTTGATGATCTTCTCGAGGCCACCGAAGAACCCGGCGGGCACCGGGCCGCTGATGGCCCCGACGGCCAGGGTCGTGACCGGGTCTTGGACTCGCTCGGCGAATCGGTACGTGAAGACGTGCCATCCTTCACGAAGGTCGCGCGAGAGCCAGCCTAGGTGCAGCGGCAGCGCACCAGCCCGTTTCCGGACGACGCTGAACGAGACGAACACGGCCGAGCCGGCGGCAAGGGCATCCAGGGCGAGCACGATCCACGTGTCCTGTGGACCCCCAACGACGATGAACAACGCGACTACGGCCAGCCAGCGGGCCGCGACTGTCGTCAGGGCCGGAGCCCAAAGGCCACCGAGAGACTGGAAGTACCACCAGGGAAGGGTGCCACTGAAGACGGCGCCTATCCATGCGAATGCCAGTAGCCGAAAGTCCAAATGTGCGGGTCCCACCAGCCACCAGATGGCGAGGATCACCGCACCTGATGCGACGCTGAGGACGATCTGAACCCCGAGGACGCGCCCGATCACCGCCTGCTGGTCCTGCGGCCGGGACGTGTCGAGCGCAATGTCGCGCGTGGCTGAGTAGGTAAATCCATACTCCACGAGGGGCCAGGTTACCATCCGAATCGCTTGGGCGAGGACGAGCGCGCCCCAACTAGCAGGGCCCAGCACGCGCGAGAGAAACGGCACGGTGACCAGCGAGGCGAGATTCGTGGAGACTTGCACCGCGGCGAGCGACGCGAAGCTGGAGGTGAGGCGGTAGAGCTTGTTACGGGCCATCAGTCTCCTCGTGTCCCGTGGGACTGGCGGGCAATTTAACACGGTCCGCGATCGATGTTTCCCGGTGGATTAGCGGGCCATCCGGCACGGGGGATAGCGCGGAGGAATCACCCCAATCTAAGGGAGCGTCCCACCCGGGACCACGGCGTACCGGCCCTTGCTTTTCCACAGGCCGTTGCGGTTAGGTTCATCGTCCACGCTGCGGGGGCTGGGCGGCACCGCACGACCACGAGGGAGCACGAGCGTGCAACAGTTTCTTTTTATAGTGGGATTCCCATCCTCAGGCACCGAGCTGCTTAAGACCGTCCTCCGCGCTCATGAGTCCATCTGGCTCGGTGGCGAGTATCCCTTCCTGCTGGATGTTGCGTGCCGATTCCCGCCCGCCCTCCTCCCGGGCGAGGTGCGGGAGGTCGAACGGTCCCTCGTGCGCCGCGATGTCTACCGACAGCTTCGCCGCCGGGCACTGACGGTCGAGGAGCTGCGGGCCTGTCGGACCTTCGCGGACGTCTATGGCCGTCTCGTCGCCGATCGGCCGGCGCACTGGCTCGGTAACAAGACGCCCCAGTACGCCGAACGCCTACGCGAGCTGCACGGCGTCTTTCCGGAGTCCAGAGTGATCCTCCTGGTTCGCGACGTTCGGGACGTCTGCCTCTCCTGGCGGCGCAAATGGGGAAAGGACCCACTGTGGTGTGCCTCAAAGTGGGACACCCGCATGACGGCCGCCCGGTCCGCCCTCGAGGATCTGTACGGCCCCGCCGGTCTGATCGTCCGATTCGAAGATATCCTCGCGGATGTTGCCGAGGTGTCGCGACGCGTGTGCACCCTGCTGCACCTGCCATACGACGAGGGGATGACCCGGTTCCACGAGAACGAAGACGAGCAGCTCGACGGGCATCTCAACTACGGCGGCGAGATCCTGGCGCACAATCAGCAAAAGTGGCGGACGCAGTTTGACCCCGAGATGATCCGGCGCATCGAGGAGATTGCGTGGCAGAGCTTGGCGGCTTTCGGCTACGAACGTGAGTATGCTGCGGCACCCTGGCCTCTAACGCCGGGTGAGCGACGGCGGGCGCGGCGGGCGGATATCGTCGCGCTCGCCGTCGTGGGAAACCGCGCCGTGTCGGGCAGCCGCACCGCCTACAAGCTGATGGCGCTCCGGGTGGAGTTGCTCAAGCTCGCGGCCCGCGTGCGCCGCCGGCTCACGCCGCGGACCGAGTCGCCCGGCGGGCGGGCCGGACCGCACCTGTTTCTGGCGTGGTCCTATATTAGTCGGCCTGAGGCCATAGAACCGTTCTTCGGATTCCGGCTCGTGTTTCTCAGCTGGAACCTACCGCGCCGCTGGGCACGCGCCATTGAATACGTGCTCAAGTCGCTGCAGACGGGCTGGATGCTCGTATCGCGCCGGCCCTCGATCGTCTGGGTGCAGCTCGCGCCAACCCCGCTCCTCTACGTGGCGGTCATCGTCAAGCGGGTAGTCCGGCGGCGGATGGCCCTGATCGCAGATTGCCACAACAGCATGTTCCGGCGGCCTTGGTTCGCGTTCCCGTGGGCGCGAAGGGCCCTCAACGCGTGTGACCTGGTCATCGTGCACAATAGGCAGGTTCTCGCCGATGCCTGCCAGAAAGGAATCGACGGGGACCGGCTGGCCATCCTCGAGGGCAGGCCGGCTATGCACCTGCCGCAAGGCAGCGATGAGCGCGGCGGCACCCCGAGGGTGGTGTTCCCGTGCGGTTTCGGGGACGACGAACCGGTGGCTGAGGTCTTGGATGCTGCGCGGCAGATGCCGGACGTGGAGGTAATCATCACCGGGAACCTCGACCGTGCACGGGGGCGCTACGATTTTTCAGCACTCCCCGCGAACGTCCGGCTCACAGGTTTCCTGCCCAGCGCCGATTTCAATCGACTCGTTGGCGAAGCGTCCCTTGTGCTGGGACTCACAACCCGGGAGGGCGTGCAACTGAACGTGGCTACCGAGGCTGTCGGGATGGGAACTCCGCTCGTGATTGCGGACACGGTTCTGTTGCGCGAGTTGTACCATCGCGGGGCGGTGTTCGTGGATCCCCGCTCCGGGAGCGCGATCGCCGACGGGATCCGCTCGGGATTGGCGGACTGGAATCGCCTGCGCCGAGAGGTGCTGGAACTGCGCGCCGAACAGGAGGCGGGCTGGTTGTCGCGCGCCGGCGCGATCGCTGAGCGGCTCGCGGGTCAGTCGTCCGGTGGGGGGGGGCGTTCGGGCGCGGAGGCGGCCAGCCGATAGACGCTGACGAACCAGATGAATCCGATGACGGTCGGCATCCCGGCGAAGACATACGATTCCGTCAGGGTGGAAAACAGGAAGGCGACCACCACAAACCGCCAGTAGAGCGACGCGCCGGCCGTGGGTCGCCGCGTCACCTGCCGCACGAATATCAGGAACAACAGTCCCAGCCCGACTGTCCCGAGGGTCATGGCAGTGTTCAGCAGCAGGTTGTGCGCCTGATCCGGCACGAAGCCTCCGACCGTAAACTCACCGGCGAGCAGGGAACGGTTCGATGCGAAGCCCCATCCCAAGATCGGCCGCTGCAGTATATAACTGAGGGAGCTAGCCCAGATGAGCAGGCGCCCCGAAAGCGTGATGACTTCCTCCGTGCTACTGGCCTGGCGGCTCAGCACGGCGAGGGTGTCAACGGAGAGTCGGTCAAATGCCACCACCACTGTGCCAGCGACGATCAGCGCGATCAATGACACCACGGCAAGGCGTTGGCCAAGCGTGCGTACCCGCATCACGAGCAGTCCAAGGAGACCCGTGATCACGGCCGTACGGCTATAGGTCAGGAACAACGTCGTGCCGAGCAGGACAAGAACCGCGGGCGTTAGAAGTTGAAGGCTCGCTCGCACCCGCGGCGCGGACGCAATCCAGGCCCCGGCGCCGAGGACCATGAGGAGGCCCACCTTGTTGGGGTGAGACAAGCCAGCCAGCCGGCTGAAGGTAAATGGTCCGAGGCTGATCACATGGTGATGGTGCCCGATCGCCGGCACAAACGCATACAGAATCAGCGATCCGGCCGCGTACATCACCGCCCCGAGCGCGGTCAGGAACGTCAACCGCTGCACGGAAAGGGTCGCTACGGCCACTCCAGCGAAAACGAAGGCGGCCGCGTGCGTTGCGACGGCCGCCACCGAGTATGCCGGGTCGGGCGAGCGGAACGCTAGGGCAAGGCCGAAGGCCAGGATGAGGAGTACCAATCGAGGCTCGGCACTCCGCCATTGACGGATCACGCCGGGAAGCAGGGGCATCCCGAATACGGAAGCGACGAGCCAGAACACCAGGGCAGCCGCCGTTTCCGGCGACGGAACGTCCGACCCGGTGCTGCCCAGGCGGAAGTTGATGTCCACCGTCCCGATCGCCAGCACATACAGCACGCCTCCCGCCGCTAGGATCGGATGGAGGTGCCGGTGGGGGGGCGTCTCGGCCGCCGGCCGGAGGGTGGGGGCGGTCACGACATTGCGACTGCTACCGCTGCCTGTACAGCGGCGAGCAGCGACGTCTTGGGGTAAAACCGAACACCGCGGATCCCGGCGCGGGATGCGGATTCGAGGTCGGTGTCTCGGTCCCCGATGAACAGGCTGCGCTCGAGATCGGTGGGATAGCGGGCCAGCGCCTGTCGGAGGAGACCCGCCGCGGGCTTCCGGCAGTCGCACCGGACCCGGTACTGGGGCACAACGGCCTCGGGGTGGTGCGGGCAGTGAAATACGGCATCGATCGTCGGCCCGGACGCGGCTAGTTGTTCCTCCATCCACGCCATGAGCTGCCGGAGGTCCTGCTCCGTATAGAGTCCCTTGGCAATGCCGGCCTGGTTGGTGACAACGATGACCCGGTAGCCGACTTCATTCAGCCACCGGACGGCCTCGGATGCCCCCAGGATCCATTCGATGTCTTCAGGTCGATATGCGTGGCCGATGTCCACGTTGAGCACGCCATCCCGGTCCAGAAACGCGGCCGGCCGGCGCCACCAGTCCGGGACGGCTTCTTGGGCCCGTGCGTAATCGGCAGGGATGCCAATGTCGATGAAGAATCGCTCGTACGCCCGGCCCAACAGCCGTCCGCGGTCGGCGAGGTGGGGAAATACGTCGTGCTCAAGGGAGCCCGGGGACGGCATGGCCAAGGCGGCGTCCCGAGTACAGACATAGACACCGCCGCTGATCAACCCGGGCGTCCCGACGCGTGCCTTTTCGCTGAATGACGTCACCTGCGCTCCCGTCAATGCGACGCCACCGTAGCGCCCCGTGTCATCGACGTGCCGCAGCGCTACGGCGGCTGCCGCGTTGTCGTGCGCACCCATCATGGCCGCAAGGTCCTGGAGCGGGGCGTCGAACACTGTGTCACCATTCACTACGGCGAAATGTCGGTCGAATCGGTTTGCGATGTGGGGTAGAGCACCTGCGGTGCCAAGCGGCGTTCTTTCGACGGAGGTATCGAGGCTGATGCCGTAGTCCCGATTCCGGAGGAAGCCTTCGATTGCCTGTGCCTCATACCCCAGCGCCATCACGACCTGCCGAATCCCTTGCGTTGCCAGTTGATTAATCGCCCGTCCCGTCCATCCACATGCCGTCGAACCGCAGGCACTAGAATCCTCGCTCCCCGACATACCGCTCGATGGCCGCCACGTAGTCGCGAAACAGGCGGCGTGCTTCGCCAACGGCCCGGAGCACCACCGCGTCATCAATCGCGTCGTACTCGTGTACCAGCCGGTTCCGCAGGCCTGCCGATGGAGCCAGCCGCTCCGCCAGGGGCGGGCCCAGCAGGCCGGCGCCACCCGCCTCGATGAAACTGCGGTAGTAGTCGGGCGGCGCCGGGCGTCCTGCCGCCCGCAAGAGATGCACGTTCACGTCCGCCGCGGCTTCGACCACCTCCTGGAGCAGTCGCTCGGTGGCCTTGAGCCGAAGGCGGTTGGCGCGGTACGCATCCAGCGCCAAGCCGTCCATCCCGCCCAGGTCGTCCAGATTGCGCACGATGGTCGCCAGCTTGCGTCGGACCAGCGACGCATCCACGCCCGTCATGGGGCGGGCGTCCGCTCCAGGAATTCACGAATCTCCGCTCGTTCCGCTTCCCGGAACTTGGCCGTATCCGCGTACCGCCGCATCGCGAGCGAGACGAAACGGGTGAACTCGGCGGGCGTGCGCTCGTACAGCACCACGCCCTCTCGGGCGGCCAGCATGAGCAGCAGCGGTTCCGCCCGCGCGAGATCGGCGACGTCCACCTGCTGCACCGCCAGGAGCCGGATGAACCGCGTGGTCACCGCCACCGCGTCGAGCGGACGGTCGGCCAGCACACCGAGATCGAGATCCTCCGGTGCGCCATCGCCACGGGCGGCCGAACCGAACAGCACGACCAGCCGCCCACCGTGCGCTTCCGCCACGTCGCGCGCCGCGTGCTCCAGGTCTGCCCGCGTGATGTCTCGAATTGCCGTCATCAGAACCTCGGTGCCGCGAAACCAGCCAGCGCCAGTAATCTACCGCGTCGCCACCACAATGATCGCCACCGTGCTCGGCAAAATTGCGCCATCGCCGCGAAGGCCAACTCGATCTCCGCGGCTGCCGCGGCGTCGGCCACCCGCCACGTCAGGGTTTCGGTGACGATTTCGGTTCGTTCATCCGCCGGACGCCAGACTTCGACCACGCGTGCGTCCGGGTCCACCACCCAGTACGTGGCCACGCCCATCCGCTGGTACAGACGACGCTTGAGGACCCGGTCGGCACGGGAGGTGCCGGGCGAGATGACTTCGACGGCCAGTCACCGCGCACGGGATCCATCAGGAGACCACCTGGCCCGCGGTCACGGGCGGTCTATCGGGTGGCGATCGCGATGATCGCAACCGTACTCGCGAGAATCTGCGCGATACTCGCGAGCAACGACGTGACGTTGAACGGCTCACCCGGCGTTCGCACCGGCACGTGAACCACGGCGCCCGGCTCAGGCTGGGGGTACTGCCTCAAAAACAGGAAACGTCCCGCAGTGCGCGCCTGGCCGTTGGCGTACCGCACGCTTATCCGGCCCGCATCGCCGTTTTCCGCGAGGCCGCCAGCGTTCTCGATGTAGTACCCCAGGCCCGCGCCGGCGCGATACAGCACGCTCGTCGGACTGGCGACGGCCCCTTCAACCCGGACCGTCGCGATGTACTCGGGGACAGCCACGCTATCCCCCGGCCGGAGGATGATATCTTGATCCCGCCCCGGCTGAGCCAAGGCGCGCTCCAGGCGAATATCCACTCGCCCGGCGTCATCCTGTGCGCGATTCAGCCTCGCGCCGGCGACGTAGGCGGTGGGCAACACGCCGCCCGCCCGAGCCACCAGCTCGCTCAGGCGCTCGTCCTTGCGCTGCAACGCATAGGTGCCGGGGTTCGCCACCTCGCCCGAGATCGTGACCACTCGCTGGAGTTCGAAGTCCGGTTGCCGCAGGATCAGTACCTCGTCAAACGGTTCCAGTGGCACGTCCGCGGCGGAACCACGTTGGCCGCCCGGGAGGCCTGGTAACATCGGATAGGTCGTACTGTCCGATTCGAACGTGTAGGTGGAGTCGATGGGAACACGGCGGACGACGGACAGAATCCCCCCTGTCCGCTCCGCCGGGAGGGTAGCCACCTCGGCCGAGTCGAGGCGCGCGCCGTCCCGCATGCCCCGCGCTTCCAGCACCAGGTCCCGCAGGGTCATGTCGTTGCGATACGGATACCTTCCGGGCTCGTTGACCATGCCTCGAATCCCGACCGTTCGGTCCTCGCGGAACCGCTCGCGGCTGAAGATCCGGACGACGTCGTAGTCGCGGAGTTCGGGGTCCTCCGTCCACGGTGCTGAGGAGTCTGGCGGAAGGCGGGCGGCCACGACGAACCGGGTCGAGTCCACCGGATCGAGCCGCTCGATCAACACACGCTCGGTCACCACCGCAGGACGCAATCCGCCGCCCAGCGCGATCAGTTCACTGAGGCGAAGCCCGGGGCGCCAGCCGTATTCCCCCGGCTGGTAGACGGCTCCTTCCAGGCGCACCATCGCGCGTTGGTCATCGGGCACCGAGAAGACCATCACCTCATCACCAGGCTCGATGGGGAACGGCGGGGCCAGGCCATCCCGCACCTGTTCGACCGGCACATCCACGGTAATACGGTCGGGACCGGTGGGTCCACGTTGCGCCGGCGGCACGACGCGGGCGATCGCGATCCGCTGCAAGGCGGCGTTCGAGCGAAAGCCACCCGCGGCCGCAAGGAGGTCTCGCAGTGTCTCCTCGGGACGCAACTCGTAGATCGCCGGTCGAACGACCGCCCCACGCAGGGTGACGCGTGTTTCCTGCGTGGGCACGAACACGACGTCGCCCTGTTCGAGCACCAGGTCGTTTCGCGTGTCACCGCGCAGGAGGTAATCGTAGAGATCAAACACACCCGTGGTATCCCCCTGACGCCGGAGCACGATCGATCGGAAGTTGCCACGGTCGGTCGGGCCACCCGCGGCGTACAGGGCGTTCAACACGGTCGCCACCGACGCCAGTTGGTACGCGCCCGGTTGGGTGACCTCCCCGACGACAAACACCTGATTGGTACGGAGCCGCGCGACGGTTACATCAAACAACGTGGTCCCGTTGCGAACGCCCGAGTAGGCCCGCCCTAGCCGATCACGCAACAATCGGTTGAGTTGGTCCATCGTGATACCGTTCACGAACAGTTGACCGACCTGGGGGATCACGGTGTACCCCTCGCGCGTAACCGACAGCTCGTGGACCAACTCCACGTCACCGGTCAGCACCAGCACCAACACATCCCCGGGACCGATCCGGTAGGTCGGGGGAACCGGTCCGCTGAGCAGCGGCTGGAACTGCGTCGTCGGGCCGCGGAACACGTCCAACCCAAACAACTGCATCCCGACGGGGGCGGTCGTGATGGCGGCCGAATCGGGCCCGACCGCTGTCACCACGGACTCCAACCCCTCGGCCTCGACCGGTGGTACGCCGAGGAGCTGCAACGCCGCCAATGCCTGGTCGGTGGGCGGCGTCGGCCCGATGAGAGCGTTCTCGTCGAGGTATGCATCGAGCAGTGTCGGCGAATACCCCGCTGCCGCCAACCGACTGCGGATCTGGTCTGGAGTCATTCCGGACGCGCGAAGCCGCTGACGCACCAGCTCCGGGTTGTTGCGCAGCTGCTCGATCTGGGACGCGGTGGGGACCTGGGCGATTATCCCGGGGGGGACGGCCAACGCGCAGGCGAGAAGGAAGACGAGTCGCAACGGTACCTCAGAGTTGGTAGTCAAAGCGGAAACAAGATGTGCCGTAACTCACTGTGAGTCAACCGGTTGCCTCAAGGACTCGGGACTTGGGGTAATTGCCTTTACTGAAAAAAGTACTTTAATACGGTGACCAGACTCACACAAGCTCCCCCCAAGGACTCGCAGGTCCGGACGACGACGACGGCGTGCCAGACGCGGTGCCGGTCGAAGAGCGCGATGATACCACCAGTCGTCGTCACGAGGGCCGCGGGACACCGTTGCCCCCCCTTCCAGGTCCGAGCGTACCCGCCGCGCAAACGGCGTCCGCGCTGCTCGGCGCGACGGGCACGATCGAGGGCGGTGAGATCCTCTGCCGAAGGCGCGGGAGAACCCGCGGCTCGGCATCGGTCAGTCAAACTGACCCGCAGAGCCCGCGCTGCCGCTTGCAGCGGCCGTCACCGAGCCGCGGCCTTGGCCGCGCACGGGCCGGGCCGCGGGACACCCTTGCCCCCCTTCCAGGTCGGGGCAGTACCCGCGGCGAAATGGCGTCCGCGCTGCTCGGCGCGACGGGTGCGATCGAGGTTCGGTGAGATCCTCGGCCGAGGCGCGGGTGAACCCGCGGCTCGGCATCGGTCAGTGCACTGACCTGTGCTGCCGCTTGCAGCGGCCGTCGCCGAGCCGCGGCCTTGGCCGCGCACGGACGG
>Ga0214471_10000079_pt1 | contig 95429 bp, 98 predicted proteins | sample RVTome_5_FD_207665 | JGI IMG/M metagenome (GOLD analysis project Ga0214471, IMG submission 207665) | Soil microbial communities from uranium-contaminated site in the Upper Colorado River Basin, Wyoming, United States - RVT142D155 | ecosystem: Environmental > Terrestrial > Soil > Contaminated >... | reverse complement strand
CGGGCGGGGATGCGGGGGTGCACACGTTCAGCGGCGGGGTGACGCTGGTGACGGCGGGGGAGCAGACGGTGACGGCGACCGACGACGTGACGGGGACGATCACGGGGACGCAGGCGGAGATCACGGTGGAGCCGGGCACGGCGGTGAGCCTGGCGGTGACGGGGATCAGCGATCCGTTCCCGGCGGGGACGAGTTCGGACGTGACGGTGACGGCGCGGGACGCCAATGGGAATGTGGCGACGGGCTACACGGGGACGATCGGGTTTACGACGAGCGATGTGGGGACCGGAGTGAGTGTGCCGGTGGACTACACGTTCACGGGCGGGGATGCGGGGGTGCACACGTTCAGCGGCGGGGTGACGCTGGTGACGGCGGGGGAGCAGACGGTGACGGCGACCGACGACGTGACGGGGACGATCACGGGGACGCAGGCGGAGATCACGGTCGAGCCGACAATCGCCCTCTCGGGCACGATTCCGACCGCAACCGAGGGAGATATTGTAACGGGCGGGCAGACGATCATTCTCACGCTCACGGGCGACACCTGGCACGCGAACATTGGCGCGGAGAATGACACCACCCAGATGTTGCTTGACGGGCTGGATGCGGACGCTGCCGAAGCGACCGGGTGGGACGCGGTGGTGAAATCGGGCCTGGCGTTTGGGGATGTGGAGCGGACGAGTGCGACGGTCGTGACGATCACGCTGCAACCGTTCCCCTCGTACGACATCACCGCGGACGAGACGATTACCGTGACGATCCCCGCGAGCGCCCTGAATCAGGCCTCTGGCCCGATAGTTGCAACCCCGACATTCATGGTGACATTCGTCCCATGAGGTACTCCGGTGCTGCGCCTGCATGGCGTCCCTCTTCCGATTGCCTAACCGGCGACCCACGGTGATCTTACTGTCATGATCTGTCCCCGCTGTTCGGTCGCTGAGATATCCGACGACGCGCAAGAGTGCACGCTCTGTGGATACTCGCCGTACGGCGTGGTTGTGGTCGGCGAGGGGGTAACGGACGAAGTCCAGGAAACCGTCCAGCAAGAACTCGCCAGCCGGTTCAACCTGCAGATGCAGCTGGAACGCCGCCCGTCGTCCTTGCGCTACGTCGCGCGGGACCTCGAGGTCGACGAGCTCGTTACGTTGCAACTGCTCCCGCACCAGGGTCCGCTCGACGTCGACATCGTCCAGCGGTTTGAACAAGCGGCCACCGCGGCCATCACGCTCCGGCACCCCCACGTGATCCCGATTCGGGACTTCGGGCTGTCGGGTTCGTTGCTGTGGTACACGATGGACGCGATCAAGGGCCGCCCGCTCTCCACGATCCTTCAGGAATCCGGCCCGCTCGCGATCGGCGCGTGCCTCGATTTGCTCGAGCAGCTCGTAAGCGGGCTGGAGTTCATTCACCGCCGCGGCCTGGTCCATGGGGCCGTCACACCCCGGAACGTCCACATCGATGCCGACGGCTGGGCGCGGCTGAGTGACGTGGCGGTCGTCTCCGCGGTCGCCCGCGCGGCCGGCGAGGGAACCGGATGGCGGGCGTTGCTGACGCCGTACTACGCGGCTCCCGAGCAGTTTGACCGTCACGCCCCGGGTCCGCGGGTCGATCAGTTCTCGTTGGCGCGAGTCACCTTCGATTGCCTTGCACGCCCGGTCACGCAGACCGTCGAATCGCCGGATGAGAAGCAGGATAGACCTGTCGAGTCCGTCCGGAGCCCGCGGCGTCTCGAAGGCGTTCCCGCCCACGTCGTGACGGCAATCGAACGAGCCGGTGCGTCGGATCCGAAGGCGCGGTTTGCCACCGTCCTGGACTTCATCGCGGTGCTCAGCGGCGGACAGGAGGGCGTGAACGCCTTCCTCGCCCCGACCCGTCGACCGAGCCTGCAGTCGAGCGCGGTGCTGTTGCTCCCCGACGAGCCGATCCGTCGATTCCATTTCCGGGCGGTCGCGGTCGTATTCGCGCTGGCGGCCTCGGCGCTCGCCTTCTTGTTCGCGACCCGCCGCGCGCCTCCCGACGAGTGGATCATGATTCCGCCGTCCACGGCGGTGACGACCCGGCGAGCACCCGGCGGGCCTGCCGGCGGCGACGTGGCGTCACCAGCGCGACCCGATTCCGTGTCAGCCGCGGTTGCCGCGGCCCCGGCGGTCGTGCCCGCACCGCGACGAGCGGCACCCAGACCGGCACCGCCGCCGCCCCCGGGAGCCCTTTTCGTCAATGCCCGTCCCTGGGGTGTGATCTTCCTCGACGGCACCGAGATTGGTAACACCCCGAAAGCCAATCTCGCCGTGGCCGCCGGACAACACACGCTCCGCATCGAGCGTGAAGGCTTCACGCCGTTCGAGCGCGTCATCCAGATTCGGTCCGGTGAACCGTTGAGGATCACCGACGTGGTGCTCCAGCCGATTCGACCGTGATCCCGAATCGCGTTGTCGCCGCCGCGCTCTCGTTAGGGTTCGTGGCGGTCCCCGCCTCGGCGCAGACCGCCGAGACCCTCATCACGTCCGGAGTCCAAGCGTACGAAAACCTGGACTTCGACGCGGCAGCGCGCCTGCTGCGCCGCGCGTTCGCCGTGCCGTCCGGCGACTCGCTGACGACCGCGATGCGCGCGCAGGGCCTCGTGTATCTTGGCGCGTCGGAGATCTTCCGCGGGAATAGCGACACGGCCCAAGCGGTGTTCGGGAGGCTTGTCCGGCTCGATCCGCGTCACCGCATTGACCAGTTCGTGTTCCCGCCCGAAGTGGCGACGGTGTTCGAGACCGTGAGGCGCCGGACGATCGCGACCGTCGTGGAGGTGCCGTCCTCGACCTCCTTCAGCATCGGCGCGGCCGGTCTCCACGTACGGGTCTACTCCAGCTCCGTTCATACCCTTTCGGCCGAGGTACTCCGCCGCGACGGGACCCTCGTGCGCACGCTCTACGCCGGTCCCATTGGCGACTCGTTGATGGTCGACTGGGATGGCCGGGCAAACGGGGGCGCCATCGTGCCACCCGGCCGATACCTCCTCAGCACGGCGTCCCTGGACGCGAACGGGACGGTGGCGCGCGCGGTGCGCGTGCCGCTCGACGTGGAGGTGGCGCGGGAGGACACGTTGCCCCTGCCCGATCCCCCCGCCGACTCGTTGCTCCTGCCCGAGCGGCGGATGGGCGGGCCGGGGATCGAGGCGCTGGCGGGCGGCGTGGTCCTGGGAGCGGCGGTGATCGGGCTTTCGTCCGCGCTCGTCCCGGCGTCCGAGCTTGCGATCGGTCGCTATACGGTCGGGCTGTCCATCGGGATTGCCGGCATATTCGGCTTCCTGCAGCAACGACCGGGACGACCGTTGGTGGCGAATATCGAGGCCAACGACCGCCTGCGAGCCCGATGGCGTGCCGAACGCCTGGCGATCGAGCGAGAGAACGCCGGTCGACTCAGCAACGTCGCGTTCACGATCCGTGCGGCCGCTGCGCAAGTCATCGACCGGGGGCAGTGACCGGCATGCCTGTGCGCGCGCCGCTCGTACTCGCCTGGTGCATCCTCGGCCTCGCCGGGCCACTCGACGCTCAGCAGGTCGCGTTCGGCGCCTCGGTCGGGGCGGTACGGCTCACGCGCGAGAACCAAGCCGGGAAGGTGCTGCTTTCGGCGACGAGCGTCGGTGTGGAGGGGGCGATCGGCGTATCGGTCGTGGGGCTGGGGTTCCAGTACGCGCAAGGTTCGTTGCGCGGCGGGACGACGCCAGACCAGGATCTCGTCGAGGGAGAACTCATGGTGTCGCTGCGGCCGGTGCGCAACCTCGCGTTCCTGTTCGGGCCGCACGCGCGGGCCTTGGTGAGTCGGCTGGGAACCGAACGGTGGCTGTTGTACGAAGGTCGTGTGCGGGGCGAAGCCGTGTTGGTGGGTCCGGTCCGCGGGAGGCTGGACGTGTGGCGGGTCGTCGGGTCGAATGTGAACGTGCCAGAGGCATTTGACAGCGGCTACGGACTCGACGGCGTGTTGACCGTGACGTTGCCGTCATTCCCGCTGGGGCTTTCGCTTCGCTACCGCGCCGAACGTGCTCAGCTCGCGAACGACACGAGGCGCGAATCGATCGAACACCTCACGCTGGTGCTGGGACTGCGCTGACCCGGTCACCGACGACCTGTTTCTGGCGGTCAACGTCGGCGCGTTCAGGGGGGGGTCCGACGCGGTCTCCGGGGTCTCCGCGGTGAAATATGTAACCGCCAATGGCGAACTGCTGTACTAGCGGCGCGCGTAGACGGTGGGACGGCCCTCACGGTCGATGGCGAGCACCGTGTACGGCTCGGGTGTATCGCTATCCATTCCCGGTGATCCCTGGGGCATGCCGGGGACGGCGAGGCCGGTGATGGCGGGCCGGTCCCGCAACATCTGGTTGATGAGGTCGGCCGGCACATGGCCCTCGACCGCGAATCCGTCCACTTCGGCGGTGTGACATCCGGCCGCGCTCTCGGGTATCCCGTGCGCCGCGCGGATTTCGGCGAGGTCCTCGAAGGTCGGGATGTCCTTCGTCACGACAGTGAACCCTGCTTCTTGTAGGTGAACCACCCACGCGGAGCAGCAGCCTCACGTAGGCGCCTTATACACCGTAATGGTCGCGCTGGCGGCCGCCGGGCTCGACAGCGACACGATACCCGCCGCGCCAACCGCGACCACCGCCAGCCCAACCACACCCACTTTCCAGATTCCCTTCACGTGCGAACTCCTTGATTGTCGGTGGCGTGAACCAGCCTCACGTTCGGCAAACTGCATCCCGAGGTCAAGTCCAAGGCCATCATGCCGATCCGGGTTGACCTTTGCGCGCGCGACTCCAATATTCTCGTAACTCAGCCGGTGAAGTGACGAATGACCTGGGTCGTGCGTCTGGCGTTGGAGTGCCCGTGTCGGTGAGTTGGTGGTCCGCGCTCATCGTGCTGGCCGTCTGGTTGGCATCGGGCGCGGCATTGGTCGCCGTCTTCAACCTGCTGGGCCTCGAGTTCATTCCGGCGACCGACGGCGCCGCGCGGCCGATGGACCACCCGCCGTCCGATCGAGGACCACTCCGGTTCCCCCCGCCCGCACGGATGGCCGCGCTCACCGCGGGTCTCAGCTTCTCCCCCAACTAGCGGCGCTGGGCGTACGCCCGGAAGCGCGTTCCCATCAGTCGAGGGAGTCCGGGCTCAGTCGTACCGTCGAGTCGGTAGCAAGGAGGGCGGCTGAGGCATACCCGACTCGCGCGTCATTCGCGTACACGGCCCACCACCCCGAAAACGAATCGGCAACCTCGACCCGGGTTCCCGGCGTCAGCACCAGGACGATGGGGGACGTCGTCCCCCGGCGTTCGCGGACATTGACCCACGTTGCCGCCCAGCGCATCGGCCGGCCCGAGGGTACCGCTCTCGGAGCGGCAGGCGGCCGCGAGACCGGGTTGCTGTCGGGCGGAGTGGTGGCTGGCGCCTCGGCGGGTCGGTGGGCGGCCGGTGGGGCTGCCTGAATCGGTGCCGCCGCCACCGTCGGCGGGGGTGTCACGGCCGATCCGTCAGACGCCCGTTGTCGCACCGCGACCACGGCAACCGCCGTCACCACCGCCGCGCCAATCACCGCGACGGTGGCGGACCGCATGAAGCCTCGGCGGCGAACCGGATAGTCGCAATACACGCACACGGGCGCCGCGCGATCGATGAACTTGCCGCATCGCGGACACTCGCGTAGCGCGCTCGCCTCCCCGGCCTGCATCGGGTTTTGCGCGAGCAGGTGCGAACAGTTGGGGCACGACGAGGCCACGCTGAGCACGGAATGCCCGCACGCCGGACACCGAATGAGGGGCATCCACTCAATCTACACGGTTCTGGCGGCCTCACGCATTTGGGGGACATCCCCCCCGGAGACGCGTGCGAGGTATTTCCGACACAATCGATTCGGTTTTCGCGCCCCCCGCCGATGAAGAGGTCCTTAACCGGGGGATCACGATCGGATAATCTGCCAATCGGCACATTCCGGGTGCCCATCGCATCCCCGTGCCCCTCGCCGTTTCGAGGAAGACCGCCATGGTGACGACCCCGGCAAAACGACCGCGTCCGAAGCCGTTTCTCTTCCCGCGGTTCTGCAAGTCCTGCGGGCGGTGCATCGAGGCCTGTCCGACCGATTGCATCCGGCTGAGTGACGGAATCGATCCGCACTCCGGACTACGGCCCGTCGTAGTGGATGTCGAGCGATGCAACGGATGCGGGCTGTGTTTCGACGCGTGCCCGGAACCATACGGACTGTTGCCGATCTCGCAAGTCGCAGACGACATGGTGACCGATCCGGCGACGTTCTTCGGCCCGCGTGCCTCGACCGCGCCCGAGCCGGTGGACATTCCCGACCGGGTCATCCCGCTGCCGGCGGTCGAGCCGTTGGTGCTCAAGGGGACCTACGCCGCCGCCATCGGTGCGGTGCTGGCCGGGTGTCGCCATTTCTTTGGATACCCGATCACACCATCGACGGAAGGTGCCGAGTTGATGGCCCGCCTCCTCCCACCGCTGCACGGCGTTTTCTATCAAGCCGTGAGCGAGGTCGCGACGGTCAACATGATGTACGGGTGCGCCGGAGCCGGTCTCCGCTGCACGACGTTCACCTCGTCGCCCGGGTTCTCGCTGATGCTCGAAGGTATCTCCTACATGATCGGTGCGGAGCTGCCCGCGGTCTTCGTGAACGTGATGCGAGGTGGTCCGGGCCTCGGCAACATCGGCCCGGAGCAGGGCGATGTGAAGCTCGTGTGCCGCGGGCTGGGGCACGGTAACACCCACGCGATCGTCCTCGCACCCGCGTCGCCGCAGGAGATGCTCGACCTGACCCGCGAGGCGTTCGATCTGGCCTTTCGCTATCGCAATCCTGTGATCATTGCCGGCGACGGTGACCTCGGCCAGGTATCCGGTCGCGTCACGCTCCCTGCGACGACCACCGTTCCGGGTATTCCCGCATGGGCGGTGTACGGGGATCGCGGTCACCGGCGTAACCTCCACACGTCGATTCTGCTGCACGAGCCCGATCTCGAGAAGCACAACGTGCACCTCAACGCGAAATACGACACGATCGCCGCCCACGAGCAGCGGGCCGATCTGTACGAGTGCGCCGACGCGGAATGGCTGATCGTGGCCTGCAATACGCCGGCGCGGGTGGCCAAGGGTGCTGTGCGGATGCTGCGCGCGCGAGGGGTGCCGGTCGGGCTCTTCCGGCCCGTCACCTTGTGGCCGTTTCCGATCGATGCGCTGCGTCCGTTGCTCGAGCGCGCACGCGGACTCCTGGTCGTCGAGGCGGGTCCGGGGCAGCTCGAAGACGAATTGCGGCTTGCGCTGAGCCACGCGGACCTGCGCACGCCGCGTCTGGCACGGGTTCGGCACTTCGGGGGCGTTTTGCCCCAACAGCGGGAAGTCATTGACGCGGTGATCGCACTCGGGGAGGCCGACCATGGATAGCGTGTTCTACAAACGCTTCGAACGTCACGCGCACGGCGACGGTCTCAAGGGTCTCAGCACCCACTACTGCGCCGGCTGCGGTCACGGCCTGATCCACAAGTACGTCGCCGAGGCCATCGCCGAGCTCGGCATCCAGGATCGAACGGTGGCGATCTCCCCGGTGGGGTGCGCCGTGTTCATGTACTACTACCTCGACGTGGGGAACACCCAGGCGGCGCACGGTCGAGCGCCGGCGGTCGGGCTCGGGCACAAGCTGGCCAATCCAAACGCGGTCGTCATCAGCTATCAGGGCGACGGCGATCTGGCCTCGATTGGGCTGGCGGAGGTCATGCAGGCAGCCCAGGTCGGTCTGCCCATGACGTTCGTGTTCGTGAACAACGCCATCTACGGGATGACCGGCGGCCAACTCGCGCCTACCAGCCTCATGCAGCAACGGACCAGCACCACCCCGGAGGGGCGCACGCGGTTCTTCGGTGAGCCGATGAAGATGGCCGAGATCATCGCCCAACTCGATGGTTCGATCTATGTCGAACGGGTCGCGCTGTTCGACAACAAACAGCGCACACGGGCGCGCAAGGCCATCGCCAAGGCGATTCGCCTCCAGGTGGAGAATCGTGGCTTGGCGTTTGTCGAGATTCTGTCCGAATGCCCGACGCACTGGCGTGTCACCCCGGCCGAAGCCGAACGGTGGGTGAAGGCGAACATGTTGCCGATCTTCCCGCTCGGGGTGAAAAAGGACCTCGAGGTCGAGCCGTGGTTCGATATCGGAACGCCGAGTTTCGAGGCCGATGACATCGTGCGGGTCATCGGCGCTTCGGCCGAGCCGAAGGAACAGTTCAGTGGTCGGTTCCCGGCGCATGTCGATCCCGAAGACGTGTCGATCAAGTTCGCGGGGGCCGGCGGGGACGGTGCGCAAACCGTCGCGATGCTGACCACACGCACGGCCATTGACGAGGGATTCGACGCCACGCACATCCCGAGTTACGGACCGGAATCGCGTGGCGGCACGTCGTATGCGGACGTCCACGTGTCGCGCGGGGAGGTGCTGTCGCCCGCCGCGCCCGATCCGCACGTGCTGGTCGTGTTCAATCCGCAGAGCCTCGAGGAATTCGGGCCGACCGTGCGCGCGGGCGGTATCGTGATGTACGACTCCACGGTGATCCGCACGCCCCCCGTGTTGGATCCCGCGGTCATCGTGGTCGGCATCCCCTTTACCAGCATCGCCATGGAGCTCGGCGCGGTGGTCGTGAAGAACGTCGTCGCGCTCGGCGCATTCCAGGCGGCCACGGAACTGTTCCCGGCGGAGAGCTTCCTGCGCACCCTGCGCGAGGCGCTGCAAACGCGACGCGCACTTCTGCCGATCAACGAGGCGGCATTCGCCCGTGGCGCCGCCGCGTACGAGGAGGCGACGACCCCCGCGGCGTAGTCCCGCCCGCCGGCGCACCGCCCCGTCGCTAGATTCCGCGACGCATGATCGAACGCGAGTGGTTCCAAACGCCGCGCGGGCGGATCGTCGCGGGCCACGCGGCCCTGAGCGGCGTGCAACTCGCGTTCGGACTCTTCCCCGTCGTCGCCGCCATGCTCTTCGTGCCCGATGGCGTGTCGCCGCTCGGCCTGGGCGCCTGGCGGATCGCCGGTGGCGCCATCGTGCTCGGCGGTTTCGCGCTGCTCCGGGAAGGACGGCGCTGCCTGCCGGCGCGCGCCGATGTCCCGCGCGTGCTCGTGTGCGCGGCCTTCGGGGTGGTGCTGAACCAAGGGACCTTCGTCATTGGGCTTGCGCGGTCAACGCCGATGAACGCCGGCCTGGTCCTCTCGCTCATTCCCGTGTTCACCTTCGCCGCGGCCGTGGTGATGCGACAGGAAAAATTCTCCGCGATGCGGGCGCTCGGCGTCTTCGTCGCCCTGGTCGGCGTGGCGCCCCTGCTCTTCAGTCAGGGGGTCGGCGTCCTCGGGCGCCACGGGCTCGGCAACCTCCTCATGGCGATGAATGCGTGTCTCTTCTCCCTGTATCTCGTGATCTCGAAACCGCTCACGCGCAAGTACTCGGCGCTGAGCATCACCGCCTGGATGTACGTGGCTGCGGCGGTCTGCCTTCCGGTCTTCGTCGCGGGAGCCAAACTGGCGCCAAGTAGCGGATTCGCACGGGGATGGTGGCTGCTGGCGTACGTGATCGTGTTCCCGACGGTCCTCGCCTATCTGCTGAACACCTTCGCGCTGGCGAGGGTGCGGGCCTCGACCACAGCCGTCTACGTGTACGTCCAGCCGCTCATTACCGGGATTGCAAGTTGGGTGTTCTTCCGTGAACGGCCAACGCCGTTGATGGCGCTGTCGGCCGCCTTTCTGTTTGTGGGGATTTGGCTGGTTGCGCGCCGCCCACCCAAGGCGGCAACCGGTGGCCCGCTGCCTACACGGGTGTGACCGGTCGTTCGTCCATGCCGGGGGCCCGGTCCCGGACCAGCATGCGTTCCGCGAAATCCAGCCGTTCTTCGAGTTCGGCCACCCGTGACCCGGCTCCGACTTCGTCCTGGCGCTCGACGAGCAGCGCGAGCTGCTCCTCGATGCGCTCCAGGCGCGACGAGTCGTGCATCGTGAGGACCCCCCGCTTCCCGAAGAGCCCGATGATGCGCCACAGCAGGGCCGTGCCGCAGCCCATGCCGGCCAGCACGATCGCGACGATCCACGTCTCCATGATGCGCCCTCCTGTGGTCGAGGTTGCTATCCTTACGTGTCCCCACATACCAAGTTTCCCCAAACATATCACCCGAAACAGTGATCCGGAGCACTCTATGGCATGGGACCGTCGCGACTTCCTGCACGCGAGCATGGGAGCGAGCGGGGCGATTGCATTGGGTGTGGATCCGCGCCGACGTCGACAAGCCCTCCCGCGGATGGCCCAGGACAGGTCCCCGCGATCGCTGCGCATCCTGGTACTTGGTGGCACGAGTTTCCTCGGTCCGCACCAGGTGCGGTACGCGCTTGAGCGCGGGCATACCGTCTCGATCTTCACGCGCGGCCAAACCGAGCCAAGCCTGTTCCCCGAGGCGTTCCAACAGGTGGAGCACCTGATCGGCGACCGCAACGGCGAGCTGGAAGCGCTGCGTGGTCGGACGTGGGACGCGGTCATCGACAATTCGGGGCGGCGGGTCGAGTGGGCGCGCGATACCGCACAACTGCTGAAGGACTCGGTCGACCGATACCTCTACGTGTCGTCGACGGGGGTCTATCTGCCGTATCGCACGCAAGACATCCGGGAGGACATCCCGCTGGTCCTTGCCGACGATCCGCCGGAGGATCCGCCGAGCTACGGCGTGATGAAGTCGCTCTCGGAACGGGAGGTCCAGCAGGCCTTTCCGGGCCGGAGCCTCGTGATACGCCCGCAGTATATCGTCGGGCCGGCGGATCAGCAGGACCGATTCACGTATTGGCCGCTGCGCATCACTCGGGGCGGGGAGGTGTTGGTGCCAGGTCGCAAGCACGACCCCGTGATGTTGATCGATGTTCGTGACCTGACCGAGTGGATGATCCGCCTGCTGGAGGGCGAGGTCACCGGCGTGTTCAACGCGGCCGGACCGTCGGCCCACTTGTCGATGGAGGAATTCATCTACGGCGTCCGCGCCGCGTTCACCGCCGATCTCTCGTGGACGTGGATCGAGGACTACGCGTTCCTCGAATCACAGCGCCTCACCTACGCGATACCCTGGGTCATGCAGGCCGGCGACTACTTCGGTGTCGCGAGCATCAATGCTGAGCGGGCCATTGCCGCCGGTCTCACCTTCCGGCCTTTGGCGGTCACCGCGGTCGATACCATGGCGTGGTGGCTGTCCGGTGCGGTGACGGCGGAGCGTCGCGCGAGTGCGCGCTTCCCGCTGACGGCCGAGCGAGAGGCGGCCATCCTCAGCGCCTGGGCGGCGCGCTAGTGTATCGTTCTCAATTACGGTCACGTTATCCACCGCAGAGACCGCGGAGATCGCAGAGAAACCACCCTCCACCGCACGTTCGACCGACCGCCTCTCTGCGGTTTCAGCGTGCTCTGCGGTGAAGACGACGCGGTGAAAGCGTTGCGGTATGTGTGGCCGCGTGTGCTATCCGGTCTGCCACCGGGCACGATCGACGCGCCGACACGCCGCTCGGCCGCTTGTGGCTACCGCTGAGCACCGCCAGTCTTGGGGGAGAGGCCGCGAACGGATAGCATGACCCGCACGCCATGTACTCCACCTGTCTGTACTGCAATCGTCCCCTCGGGGCCAACGAGCTCGTGGCCGTTTTTCCGGTCGGGCGCCGCCTCGCGTTCGACGCGGCCAAGGGGCGCCTGTGGGTCGTGTGCAAGCAGTGCGAACGCTGGAACCTGACGCCCCTCGAGGAACGGTGGGAAGCGTTCGAAGAATGTGAGCGGCTGTTTCGCGGCGCGCGCACGCGGATGTCGACCGACAATGTCGGCCTGGCGCGGTTGCGCGAGGGACTCGAACTCGTGCGCATCGGTCCGGCGTTGCGGCCGGAGTTCGCCGCCTGGCGCTACGGCGACCAGTTCGGGCGACGCCGCAAGCGGGCTCTGTGGTGGACGGCCGCCGGCGTGGCTGTCACCGGCGCGCTCGCCGCCGGGGCCGTGGCCGCCGGGGTGGGCGCCGGCTTCATCGGTCAGGTCCCCAACCTCGTCATGAACATCCCGGTTCGAGCCCGTATCCGGACCGCGGATGGGCGGGTACTCAAGGTCAAACACGCCCATCTCGCCAAGGCGAAGATCGTTCCTGACCCCTTGGGAAGCGGATGGTCGCTGTTCGTCAAACACAGCCGGGGTGGTGAGAGCTTTCATGGGGAGGAGGCCGCGCGCGTCGCGGGCATCCTTCTGCCACAGGTCAACTACATGGCAGGATCCCCCAAAGTCGTGCGCGATGCGGTCGACCACATCGAGTCGGCCGGCGATCCCGAGGCCTTCCTGGAACAGATCGGCCAACAGGTACGGTGGATGGGGGAATACCAGGTCGGTCGGCCGGCGTTGTCATCGAAGAAGGTCGGGCTCATTCGATACCTGCCCAAGGACTCGCGCTTGGCGTTCGAGATGGCGCTCCACGAAGAGCAGGAACGCGTCGCACTCGCCGGGGAGCTGGTCGACCTGGAGTTGGCATGGCAGGCGGCGGAGGAGATCGCGAAGATCGCCGACGACATGTTCGTCCCATCCGAACACGAAGCGTTCATCGAGCGGCACCGGCCGACCGGCGTGAAGCCGGAGCAGACGGACCCGGAGGAAGACGCATGACTCCCTCGGTTGCGCTCCTCACCCGTTCGGACGTAGCGTGTGGGTGACAGCCCGGTCACACGGGGAGGTATATGTGACTGAAGAAGGTCAGTCCGATTTCCGAAAGCGCATCTCCAGCGTTGGGTGGGGGACACGCGAGTCGATTCAGGTCCTGCTGGGACGGATCGTGTCGGACCTGCGCGAAGAGGCGGTGCACAGGAAATTCACGGACGAGGAACTCAGGACCGTGGTCGCGTTTCACGATCAGGCCGAGGCACTGTGGCGTGACTCCATTGCCACGAATCCGCCGCTCGATGCGCACACGCTCGTCTCACGCCTGAAGGCACTGCTCGAGGCGAGCCGCTGCGACGTGCTCGGCGAGTTCGAACGTCGCCTCGATCGTGGAGTCCGGCTGGCCGAGGCGTTCGAAGAGGAACGCCAGAATCGCTCGGACCCGTAGGTCTCACTCCACGTCGTGGGCGCGCGCCGCCTCGCGACCCCGGTCGAGCCGCAGCTCCGGCCGCCAACGGAACGTGTGAGACCACGGTGTTGCCCGTCCTTCCACCACATCAGCAATGATCGGGCCGAGCACCGGCGCGAATTTGAAACCGTGACCGCTGCCGCCGCTCGCAACGGTGAGCCCATCGCGGTCGGGGTCGCGTGCTATCCAGAAGTCCTCATCCTGCGTGTCCGCATACAAACAGAGGCGCGTCGATACCAACTCCGCGCCGTCAAGATCGGGGAACGTGCCGGCGAGGAAGTCCCACAGGCGCTCGCGATCGCGGGTGCTGACCTCCCGCGGCGCGTCCGGATCCAGCGAGACGCCTCGGCCGTGGTTGGCAATCTTGACGAGGCCGTCCCGGTTCAACGGGAACCCGTAATAGCCTGTTCGGGCAACGTCGGCGGTGAACACGGGAAATCGTTCGGGCCGGAACGGGTCCGGGTCGCGCGGTCGCAGGTAGAACACCGGATGACCTGACGGTCGGATGCTCGGTTCCAGGCCGAGCAACTTTCCGGTCCAGGCGCCGGCCGCCACGACCACATGGTCGGCGCGCAGTTCGTCCCCGCCGGACAACGTGATTCCGACGACGCGTCGGTCGCGCTCGAGGACGCCGGCGACCCGTTGGTCGGGCGTCACCACGACCCCGCGACCTTCGGCCTTGCGAACCAACGCCTCGACGACCCGGCTGCTCTCGGCATAGCCTCCCTTCTCGTGGTAGAACCCGTCGACGAACGCACCGCTGGCCCACGCCGGAGCCCGCGCGCGGATGGCGGCCGCGTCCAGCCGCTCCGGGGAGTGTCCCCGCTCCACGAGCACGCGCCAGCTCTCATGCTCGAAACCGCCCGCCTGCATCGGATCCTGGCACACCATCAGGACGCCGGTTGGGTGGTAGAGCGCTTCCCCGCCACCGGCGACCCACTCCTGGTTCCACCTGAGCCAACCCTCGTAAGCCTGCTCGGCCAGCCCCACGTACTCCACGGCGCCGCCATAAGCGATCCGCACCACCTTGCTGGCGTCCGTGCTGGCGGCGAGCGGGTGGGGGATCGGCCCTTGGTCGATGAGGGTCACGGCATGCCCGCGCCCACGCAGGGCGACCGCCGCGGACGCGCCGAAGACACCCGCGCCGACCACGAGAATGTGCGAAGACATAACCCCAATGCTGAGTCGATTCGCCGGGGGCCGCAAGCCGGCCCGGCCCCGGCAGCGGGCGTTACCCGATCGCACCCACCGGGGTCATATTCCACCATACTTCATCGACGAGACTCCCGTGACGACCGCAACTCGAGCATTCGCCGGCTTGCTGATTCTCGCAATCGCGTTCGCCGCCCCGGCGACCGCGCAGATCAGCCTCGGCATCCGTGGAGGAGTGAATCTCGCCTCGATCGGCGACATACGGGTCAATTCGCTCACCGAGACGCTGAAGAACCGAACGGGGTTCCATGTTGGCGCGTTCGCGGACGTGGGACTTGGCCTGATATCGGTCCGCCCGGGACTCACCTACGTGAATGCCGGCTCGTTGTTCGAGGGGTCGAGCTACCTCGTGCAAGACCAGTTCCGCCTCAATTACCTCGCGGTCCCCATCGATCTCAAGATCGGGCTGCCCGTGGTCTACGGCTTGGTCGGACCGGAGTTCTCCTACTTGCTGTCATCCGGCGCGCCCGCGGACTTCGAGGATGATCTCAAGTCGACCGTCATGAACGCTGGTATTGGCGTCGGCGTGCAGTTCGGCCCGATCCTGGGGGAGTTGCGATACACGTTCGGACTTTCCGGCCTCACCGAAAAACAGTTCGCTGTCGGAGGCGTCGACGTGACCACCGGCGACGGCCAGAAAGCGAACTCCATCCGGTTCAGTGTGGGGTTCAAGTTCTAACGGGACCGTCGAATGGTGCCGGGAGGAGCGGGGCGAGCCGCCCGCTGATGAACAGGAGTGCCACGAAGTCGTAGGTGGCGTGCGCGACCATCGCCGAAACCAATCCGCCGGTCCAGGTGACCAGAACGCCGAGATAGAGACCCACCAGGCCCGCCGCGACCGCGTATCCCACGCTGACGAAATGGACCAGGCCAAACAAGGCCGCGGTCATCACAACGGCAACCGGCGTCGGACCGATGGCCGCCAGTCCGCCTTGCAGCAGGCCGCGAAAGAGCGCCTCCTCTCCGACTCCAGCGGCGACCGCCACCAGGACGAGTTGCGGTACCCCGCACCCGCTGAATAGCGGGAGGGCGAACGTCTCGACCGACCGTACCAGCCGTTCGATCGGCCGCCACCGGAGTCGCGTCATCCCCAGCAGGATCACCACGAGTGGAACCGTCGCTCCAAAGCCGAGCGCCAGGTCCGCCCAGCCGAAATCCAGCACCTCCAGTGGCGACACGCCCAGCAGCAGGCCGGCCCCGACGGCGAGCGCGAGCAACGCGAACTCGACGGTCACCGCCAGAGCCACGAAGCAATGGTCACCACGGTTTACCATCCGCGGTTGCCGAACATATACCGAAGTTTAGATTGTTGCACGATTGCATCCGCGCCGCGACGTCGCCAAAGGTGTACCGCAACGGTGTAACGCGGACTCAACATGCTGCGGGGAAGCCCGGAGCGGATTCGTCTACCGCGTAAGACATTGTGTAATATAATGTTAGAGCACATTCTGATTCTCCCGCGCCGCGCTCGGTTCGGGAAACGGTCTTCGGCACGGGTCCTGCGGGAGAGGATAGTGGAATATCGCCGATGTTCGCCGCCGGCGACGGCTCAACCTGTTCGAGAGCGTCCATGAAGCTTTTGCGTTCGGCCCTCATTCTCGGTGTGCTGGGCGGCCTGAGTACGCCGGCCGCGGCCCAGAACTTCCAGTTCAAGAGCGGTTCGTACTACAACAACCCGTCGGCGTTTGGCGCGCGCGTGGGTCCCTATCGGGCCCAGCTCCTCGCTGAGCCCGGTCAGCCCATCGTCGATGTTTTCTGCGTCGACTACTTCCATTCGGTCTCGACCAATCAGAGTTGGACGGCCGCGTTCACCAATCTGGCCACACTGAACATGAGCGCCACTCGGCAGATGACCGATTTTGGGCTCAGCCAGTCAGACGCGCTAATGCGCTACCAGATGGCCGCCTGGCTTTCGTCGCAGTTTACGATGGACAACAAGAGCCAGTGGGGAGCCATTCACGGAACCATCTGGAACGTTATGAGCGGTGGAACCGCCATGTACAATGGCAACCCGATTCCGGCCAATTCGACGTGGCTCGCGGGGGCCCAGGGCAACTACCAGTCGATCAACCTCGCCGAGTGGACCGTCGTTTCCGACGTTGCGGGCAACCGCCAGGAATACCTCATGCGCACAGTTGTGCCGGAGCCGGAGACCCTGTTCCTTTTCGGCACGGGATTGGTTGGTCTGGCGTTCCTGACGTTTGTCCGACGCAGGGCCGTGTAGACCCCTCGGACTTGACGCGGAACTATGCGGGCTGAATTCTGGGAGAGTTCAGCCCGCTTTGTTTCAGCGGCCACCCGCGTTTCTGGACGAACCGATGTCGTCATACGATCGAGGACTTGACCTGCTCCGCAGATTCTGGGCGCCGACCTATTTCTTTGGCGCGCTGCTGATTCTGCTGCCACTCATCGATCTTGGCGCCAACGTATGGCCGTTGCGGTTCGGCGACGTGCAGTGGCGGTACGGCACGGCGGGCCTCTTTGCCGGTTTCCTCCTCACGCCGCTGATCGGCATGATGATCGTCGTCGGGACGGCCGCCGTCATGGAACACCGGCACGTGATCCGGATACTGTCGTTCGTGAATGGGGTCGCCGCCGCGGTGCTGGTGATCATCGCCCTGTCATTCGTGCTTGACTGGCTGCAGATGCGTCGCAATACGCCGCCGGAAGCGGTTCCGATTCAGACCGTCGGCGCGTTGAAGGCGATCCTCAAGTACTTCGTTGTTGCGGCGGGGATGGGGTGGTACGCCATGCTGGGACTTCGGGCCACGCCGGCCGCGCGCGCGGCGGCGGATCCACCGCAGCGCCTGGCCCGCCGCACCAAACCCGTGACCCGCCCGGCCGAGCCGCCTTCCGACACCTAGGTTGGTGCCCGCATCGGGCGGCGTGCGATGTTCGAACGGGACGAAAGTCGATAGATTAAGTCGTGATTCGACGAATCGTTACCTGGCTCCGCCAGCAAGTGCAAGCCGTGCCCCCGTCGCTCTCGGCCTGCGAATTCGAGTGCAAGGCCGAGGAATGTTGCCAGGGGGAATGGGAGACATGTGAGCGGCGTTTTCAGGCCGAGGCCGCGGAGTGCGTCGAACTGAAATCCTCTCCGCGGGCGTCTACCGGGCACTCAGCCTGAGTGCCCGGCTGCAGCCGCCACATGCCACCTCGATCGTTTCGCGCCATCTCGGGGGCAGATCGAACTCCTGCTCCTCTCCACAGTCCGGGCAGATCCCGCGCGCCGATACCGCCACCGTGCTCGTGCGCACCCGACTCGAAAAACTGTAGATCCCGAAGAGGAAAAACCCAGGCACGAGCGCGAAATGCGCGATGGGGATGAACACGGATGCGACCGCGGCGGCCCACCACGTCGCCAGGCCCAACCACGCCCGCCGCATTCGTTGCGCGCGATTGAAGGTGACCAACTCGACCGTCGCGTCCGTCTCGGTGGGGGCGTATCCGCGCAGGCGACAGGAACGCTCGTGCCGTTCGTAGGTGATGTCCAGCACGGCGGGAATCTAGCGGGGCGCTTCCCGTCAAGCGAACTTGCAGCCTCGTCATCCACAGAGGAGGTTCGGTGCGAATACTCTTGGCGCTGCTGGTGTCGTCGCTCTTGTCCGCCCCATCGCTCACGGCGCAGGCCGGCGGGAGTGGATCGGCACGACCGGAAGCGGCCGCGGCCGACGTGCACAGTCTCGATGCGATCATCGGCGCCCTGTACGACGTCATCTCCGGGCCCGCCGGTCCGCGCGACTGGGATCGGTTTCGGTCGCTGTTCAAAGACGGCGCACGCCTGATTCCCACCTTCGGGCAGGACGGCAACATCGGGATGCGTGTCTCGACACCCGAGGAATACGCCGAGCGGGCGGGGCCCTACTTCAGCAACAACGGGTTCTTCGAGCGGGAAATCGGGCGCACGGTCGAGGAATACGGCCAGCTCGTGCATGCCTTCAGCGCGTACGATTCGCGCCGGACGGCGGAGGGGGAACCGTTCGTCCGCGGCATCAACAGCATCCAGTTGTTGAACGACGGCACGCGTTGGTGGGTCGTCTCGATCATGTGGGCCGACGTGACGACTGCCGGTGAGATTCCGGCCCGGTATCTGCGCGGGCACTGAAGGAACGGTGACGCTGACGGCGACGGGAGACCCTTACCGGGAGCGGGTTGAAGCCGCACTCGGACCGGCGTACGAGCTGCGCGGATTGCTTGGCAGCGGCGGCTTCGCCGAAGTGTACGCGGCGTGGGATGCCGGCCTCAAGCGTGAGGTCGCGGTGAAAGTGCTGCGCCAGGATCTCGCCCCCGAGGCGACCCTCGTGGCGCGGTTCCGCCGTGAAGCGGAAACCGTGGCGGGACTCCGCCACCCCAACATCGTTCCCATCTATCAGGTCGGCGAAGGTGAGGGCATCGTCTTTTTCATCATGCCGCTCGTGCGCGGCGTTTCGCTGGGCGAGTGGCTCGAATGCGACCGGAGGCCGCCGTTTCGCGAGATCCGCCGGATCCTGATGGAAATCGGCGGCGCCCTCTCCGCGGCGCACGGCGCCGGCCTGGTGCACCGCGACATCAAGCCCGACAACATCATGCTCGAGGGCGACGAGCGGCGCGTCCTGGTCATGGACTTCGGCATTGCCAAGCCGCTCAGCGTGCAGGACGTCTCGCTCACCGCCACCGGGATGATCATCGGCACGCCGCAATACATGAGTCCGGAGCAGGGAAGTGGCGACACCGTCGATCACCGGTCGGACATCTACTCCCTGGGCGTGGTGGGCTACCAGCTGATCACCGGTCAGTTGCCGTTCACCGGCGGATCGGTGATCGCGCTGCTCATGCAGCATGCGACCGCTGATCCTCCATCGATGCTCGAAGCCCGTCCGGACTGCCCCACCGATCTCGAACGGGCCATCCGCCGTTGCCTGGCGAAGGCGCCCGAACAACGCTGGCAGTCGGCTTCCGAGCTCCGGGACGCGCTCGCGGCGGAGCGCACGTCGCTCGCGGTCGATCGCCCGCCGGACGAGGTTCCGGAGACGCCGGGTGCCACGGATGCTGTCGGACGTTTTCGACGGACGATCGTCGCCGCGCTCGTGACCGTGTCGGTGGCGTTTGCCGTTGACATGGCCGTGATTGCCGGTCTTCAATTCGCGCCGCTCGTGCTGTTCGTATCGCTCTTCGCCGGCGCGGCCGCCTACGGCCGGCTTCGCGTGGCCGGTCACGATTGGCGGGACGCGATTCCGCGTGGCGGCGCCATCGGGTCCCCGGGTTCCGTGACGCCGGCGACGGGTGCCGGTGCGGCGTCGTCCGATGAGGTCGAATTCGGACCGTACGCGGGCCGGGTGCGCCAGGCGCGCCGTGACCGCGCGGCGTTGGTGGGTTTGCTGGCGCAATTGCCGAATTCGGAGCGCGAGGTGTTGCACGACGTGTTGCCACTCGTCGACGGTCTGCTCGTCCAGAGCGCCGACAACGCGCGGACGCTGACCTCCATCGAACGAGCGGTCCGTGGCGGCATCGACGCGGATCGCCGGGCCGAGGCGGATGCGCGGCGCGCCGAAATCTCGGGCGAGATGGAGAGTGCCGTCGAGGCGATCGGACGCATTCGTGCCGCGCTGCGCCGCGTGGGTCACGACGGGCTCACGGTGGCGGCGCCCGCGGTGCGCGAGGCCGTCGACATTGTCAAACAACGCCCCGCCGGTTAAGCGCTCCTCCGCATGATGCGGCCAACGCCGACCGCCGCGAACAGGATGGTGAACAGCATGGTGAGGGGTATCGACACCCTGCGGACGACCTCGTTCGGCGGCAACGTGACCCGCTCGGCCATCCACCGACGAGTCCACTGACCGACATCCGTGCCAAAGGCCAGAACGAACGCACTGTCCAGCGGAACCGTCGCCGTCCAAAAAGGGGTGAAGGCGGCGGGACCCTGGTCGAGCAGCAGGCCATACAGGTAGTCGCCCAGTCCGTTGGATTCGAGGAAGTGGAACGAGACATGGTCGGCATCGAGCGCGTGAGCGTAGCGCTCCCGGTAATCGACGATGTAGTCTCGGCAGCGAGCCCGCCTCCCGGCCACGCACGCCACCAACGCCAGTTGGTCATTCTCGAGCAGATCCCTCAGTTGCCAGGTGAGGACCGACGGGTCCGGCTCCTTCGGCGGTATCGAGCCCGAAAGCTCCCAGGCTCCCGCATGCAACCAGCGGTCCACCGTCGGGCCGGGCAACCCGAATTCGGCGTAGAAGCCGCACAGCCCGAGAACATCCAGCAAATCGGGACGGGGCAACCAGCGACTTCGAGGGGCGTCGCGGTTGTCCCTTCGGAGGTCCGCCGCTCCGAGCCCGACGATCGCGTAGCACGCCTGCGTGGAATCCCGTGGCAGGACGTGGTACATCCCGCTCCAGAAGGAGGACTTGATTCGAACGCGGCCCTGCGTGGAATCGACGCTGAGGTGAAGGATGACCGGCACGCGCAGCGCATCGGTGCGCAAGCGGGGATCGGCGTCGAGTGTCCGCTGGGCCCAGTCGCGCCAGGCGTCAGGAACGTCGTCCGCCACCACCAGTTGCGCTTGTCCCGCATCAGGCGCCGCAAGCGAGTCTCGCCGCTCGAGGATGATGAGCGTCTCCGTCGCGCGCCGCAGCGAGTCCCGAACCTGCCCGGCTCGCCGCGAGAACTCGGTGCGCGCCGGGCGCGGAGCCCTGGCGCGTGTGCTGGCGGGAGGGGGAAGCAGAACCACCGCCAAGCCGGCGCACCCGACGCCCGCGATGAGCGCCGCTCGCTTCAGTCCAATCGCCATCGTGAACTCCGTAGCGCGAAGGTGGCAAGGACCCCGGTCACGAACAGCGTAACCCAAGCCGTGGCGCCGGCCAGGCGGGACGGATAGGGACGTGCCGCCATGACGCTGGTATGCCATGCCGAGAGGAGAGAATCCAGCGGTGCCCTGGCGGTCGCTTCCAGGCGGTCCGCAAGTGGCAATGTCGAATCGGACAGCAGGCGCGAGAGTGCACCGTCGCCGCCCAGAGAGCGGGCCTCGATCACGAGACCCGTCGTGGCGTCGCTCGACAGCGGTCGGGCCAACGGGTAGCCGTCGGTGAGCCGCAGACACGCCGCATCCGCGCCGGCCTGGCATTGCTGGAACACGTCGCTTCGTTCCCATCGCCTCCGCCTCAGCAAAATCCTCCGGTCGGCCGGCGTGGTCAGTTCGCGCCATCGGTCGGCTACCTCGACCAAGCCGAGTGCCTTGGCGCACCATTGCAAGTCACCCTGGTAGCAAAACCGCGTCGCCTGGCTCGGACGGTCGACCAGTTCCAGGTATGCCCGCCGGAGGTAATCCCTCCCCGGCCGCGGGTGCAACCCACTCGTCCAGCGCACCACCGTGTTGCCGCCCAGGACCAACAGCCAGCTCCACGCGGCGTCCTCGATGACCCGCGCCAGGGCCTCTGCGGAGCGCGCCGAGTCCGCGAGGATGCCGGGACCCGCACGACTCCATGCCCACCGATCCATACCACGGTACCGCACCGCGGGCCACCACGCGTCGAGCAGTTCGCTGTCCGTCTTGCCGAGGGCGGCTTCGAGGTGGCTCCACGCGATGAGCGCCGCCGGCGCCAAATGCTCCTGCATGGCCGGATCAACCAGCAGGTGGAGTCTCCCGGCGATCACGGTGTCGGGGCGGACGTCCCGGTCCATTGCGGCCAGGCTGTCGCGCAGGACGGCCCACCGCGCGGCCAGTGCAGCGACTCGCTCGCGCTGCGCCGTCACATCCTGTGCGTCGACGGGCGTTGCCATCGCGACGACATACACGAGTGCCAGCCCAAGAGGCCTAGACATTGATGAGCATCCAGGGCTCAAACAGCAGTTCCATCGGTCCCGGTAGTCGGATGAGGTATTCCAACGCCGTCCACACGAGATTCGGACCGCCGAAGCTGATGATGATCTGATTCGTCACGATGATGGCGGTCGGGGCGACGCCCAGCGCAATGATCGCCGTTCGGACCGTGCCCGCCGCGAGCGCGAAGAACATCGAGAAGCCAAACAACGTCGCCAGCGCGAACCGGAACGCGATCGCGGTCGGATAGGCATCGAGCCCCTGGGGAATGGTGGCGGACGACGTCGCGACGAGCGCTCCGATCCAGAGGGCCAGCATGGTCGGCACGAGCAACAACGTGCCCGCGCCGTAGCGCAACAGCGCGTAGTACCAACGGGGCACGGGCAGCGAAAGTGCATAGACGTGCCGCCCGGCATGATCGGGTGCCCACGTCAGCAGGGCGATCGTGATACCGGCGGCGACCGCCAGGAACGGATACATGTAGCCCACGCCCGCCACGTCACCGAGCAGGTACAGCACGTCCGTCGCCTCGGTGTTTGCTCCCGCTCGCTGTACGCTGACCAACGGAAGCGTGAATGCCGCGACCGCGGTCGTGACCACCGCCCACGCCGACCACTTCCATTGGGTGTAAAGCACCTGTCGAAACATCATGAGTGCACCTCCACCGGGTGCCGGAACGTGCGGAGCATCTCCACGAATCCTTCCTCGAGATCCAGGTCAACCACTTCCCGCAACTGCGCGCCGATCCCATCGAAGTACTGCGACATCGTTGCCTGCCACCCGCGTACCACCCACACTTCGCCCGCGCTCAGGCCATCCCCCGCTTCGCGCGAGAGCAACACGAACGGCGTGTCGCCGGGCGTTGACGGCGGATGATGCACCCGCAGCCGCTTGATGCCGTTCTTGAACGCATGCATGGGCAACTCCGCAACCAGCCGGCCGTTATCGAGCACGCCGACCCAATTGCAGAACCGCTCGAGCTCGTGCACCAGGTGACTCGAGATGAACACCGTCGCCTGGCGTTCGGCGACGTACTCGATGAGGGCCATCAGTACTTCGCGCCGCACCACGGGGTCGAGCCCATCGGTCGGTTCATCCAGGATCAGCAGTTCCGGCCGTTGCGCCAGCGCGAGCAGCATCATGAACTTGCCGGTCTCACCCTTGGACATCTTTCCCACTCGACGCGATCGATCCAGCCGAAACGTCACGAGCAGCTCGTCCGCCCACTTGGTGTCCCACGTCGGATAAAACGCCGCGTGAAACCGCATCGCCTCGTCGATCGTGAGCGTGGGGTAGAGGTGTGGTCGCTCGGGCACATACCCGGTCCGCGCAAGCATCAGATGCGCCTCGCGGGGAACCTGGCGACCCACCACCTGGATACGGCCCCGCACCGGGCGCAATAAACCCAACAGCAGCCGGATCGTCGTGGTCTTGCCGGAGCCGTTCGGGCCGAGGAATCCATAGATGGATCCGGTCGGGACGTTCAGCGCGAGATCGGTGATCTCGAACGTCGTCCCCGCACGGTAGACCAGGTCGCGTGTCTCGATCGCGTTGCTCATGGCGCCTCGCTTCGAAGTTCTTGCCGGAGCGCGGAGGCGATGGCGTCCGCGCCGATGCCGAATCGGGCGGCGTCGGCGAGCAGATCCCGGACCATTCGCAACGCCTGCTCGTCTCGCTCGCGGCCGCGCCGCTCCTCGGCGACCTCCCGCACATACGTCCCCGCACCCTGCCGCATCTCCACGAAGCCCTCCTGCTCCAGCGCCCGATACGCCTGAACCACCGTCGCGGGGTTGACGCGGAGCCGAGTGGCGAGCCCGCGAACCGACGGCAGCGACTCGCCCGGCCGGAAATCGCCCGATGCCACCGCCACCCGCACGCGGCTCGCGATCTGGTCGTACAGCGGCGTGGGGCTGCGCGGATCTATTTCGTCGAACATGTGCGTCCCACCACCCGTTCGGTCATGGTTGGCAATTGAGTTCACCTTCGTTCCAATCGACCGGGGTCACCGCGCCGACCGCGACCCCACAGACGATCCGCGCGCCGGCCAGCCACACGGCCGCAAGCCACCCCACTCGATGGCCCGTGACGATGTTCGCGCCGACCCCCTCGGGAAGCTCTACTTCAAGGGCATCACCGTCTTCGGCATACCTGGCATGGCGGGCGAAGTGGATCTCCTGGGCGAACACGAGCGCATGCACGGCGCCTCTCATCGATTCGCGCTGGGCGTCCGTCATGGCCACACGCGCCGTTGGGAGCGGAGCGGTCCGCATCCACGCGGGAACGCTTCCCGGCGCCTCTCCGCGCGTGATCCTGTGCAGCCTGATGAAATTCACGTCGTCGGCGTTGCGCCATCGACCAAGTACCCAGTCCGGCCCAATACTGTGGACGTCGAAGCGGTGGGGCAGTTGGATGGTGGCCGCCGCAAGCCCGGTTGAGTCGATCACGATCCACATGCGCGTCCCGTCGGCGTCGACCGCTTGTTCCCGGATCCACACGTCGCCCGAGCCGGTCGGCACGACGACGCGATAGGGAGGCTCGCCGGTGGGCGGCGGCAGACGATCGAGTGCCCGCGTGATCACGAGGGAGGAATACCGCTCGGAGGACGCCGTAACCCAGAACGCCCCGTGGACCCAGAGGTCGAGACGCTCTATGTCACTCAATTGGTCGATCGGCTGCGTGCGAACGAATGCACCCGCGGGATCGAATACCGACGCACGAATCCAGTCGAGTGCGAGGATCGAGTCTCCCGGGAGACGGGCGATGCGTCGCAGGAATCGGAACTCGCCCGGCCCGCCGCCCCGTCCCCCGGCCGCCCGCTCAAAACGCCCGGAACGGTCGAAAAACCGCAGTTCGCTCGTCCCCGTATTCGCCACGACGATTCGACCGTCGCTCAGCCGAATCGAGCTCGTCGCCTCAAACAGCTCCAGATCGGGATTGCCTTCAATCACCCCGATTTCGACAATCGGCTCGGAGGCCACCCATCGCTCGACCTCAGCCGAGGCGAGTTGCCAGGTCCCGCCGTTCGCCGCACGCAATCCGGTCTCCCCGCAGGCCCCAAGCGAAAGCGTGGAAAGCACTATCACTGAACGGTTTACGGTTTCAGACGACATGACCGCAGGAGCCTCGTTGGTGTATCAGTGTAACGATACACTAAAACTTGTCGCCTCCCGTGTCAAGAGGCCCGTGAGCCACGCGCCGTTGCGGTCTCGGTGAACGGACGACTAGACTCGGCCGTATGACGACCACCGAGCCGCGTTTCGTTCCGTTCGAATTCCACCGCCTCCCGGCAGACGAAATCCTGCGTCGAGGCCGGACGTTCGTGGACCACCTCTGGCGGCGCCGCTCAGTGCGTCACTTCGCCGACGATCCCGTTCCACGCGAGTGCGTGGAGTTGGCGCTGCGCGCGGCGAGTAGCGCGCCGTCCGGCGCGCACCGACAACCGTGGCGCTTCGTCGTCATCGATGATCCCGACCTCAAACGGCGCATTCGGGTGGCGGCCGAAGACGAAGAGCGGGAGAACTACGAGCACCGCTTCCCTCAGCAATGGAAAGACGCGCTGGCCCCGCTCGGGACCGATTGGCGCAAGCCGTTTCTGGAGACGGCGCCGTATCTGGTTGTCGTGTTCAAGCAGGGGTATGGGCTCGATGCCAAGGGCCGGAAGGTGACCAACTACTACGTCAACGAGAGTGTCGGTCTGGCCTGCGGACTCTTCATCGCGGCGTTGCACGCGATGGGTTTGGTCACGCTCACGCACACGCCGAGCCCGATGGGGTTTCTCTCCCGCTTGCTGAAGCGACCCGCGAATGAGAAGCCTTACATGCTCTTCCCGATCGGGTTCCCGGCCGACGGCGCCGAGGTGCCGGATCTCGTCCGCATGACGCTCGATGAACTGGTGCAGTGGAACCTGGGCGAGGCGGACGTGGCCGGGTCATAACGATTGGAGTCGGAGCTGACATGCTGGATGCGCTACGCACGTTCTTCAAAGACAAGATGGCTCCGCTCGAGGCCGACGCCGCGGTGCCGGCGGATCCGGCACGTGGCCCGGCGCACGACCCGGTGCACGTCGCGGCGTGTGCGCTGCTGCTCGAATTGGCCCACGCCGACAACGAGTTCACGCAAGATGAACGCGAGCATATCGAGGAGGCCCTCCACCGGCACTTCGGGTTGGACGACGCGACGGCGCGTGAACTGATCGCGTTGGCTGAGCGGGCACGGGAAGCGTCGGTCGATCTGTATCAATTCACGTCGTTGATCAACGCGAACTACGATGAAGGCCAGCGCATGGTGCTCGCCGAGTTGATGTGGCGGATCGTCTACGCCGATGGGGAGTTGGCCAAACACGAGAGCTATTTGATGCGCCGGCTGTCCACACTGCTGGAACTCCGACCCGGATACCTCGCGGAGGCGCAGCGTCGCGCCGCGCGACCGGCGGAGGAGTGAAGCGGCCGGACGCGGAGAAGACGATGGCCGCTTCCCCCGATCTCCCGCTCCGGTTCGCGACCCACGTGGCCGATCGCGGCCTGTTCCCCGAGCCTGGCAAAGCCGTGATCGCGGTCAGCGGCGGACCGGATTCGACGGCGTTACTGCACCTGTTGGTTCGCGTCGCTCCGAGGCTCGGCCTCGAGATGACCGTCGGGCACGTTGACCACGGCATCGCGTCCCGAAGCGGCGAATGGGCTGACCGTGTCGCGGCCCTGGCGGCGGAGTTGACCCTGCCCTGCCGGCTGGCGCGATTGGGACTCGGTCCGGCAACGAGTGAAACCCGTGCCCGCGAGGCCCGTTATGCCGCGCTGCGATCCATGCAGCATGCGCTTGGGGCCAGGTTCCTCGTGACCGCCCATCATCGCGACGATCAGATCGAGACGGTGCTGTTGCGCGTGTTGCGGGGATCGGGACCGGCGGGCCTTGCCGGAATTCCCGAACGGGGTGCGGACGGATTGGTGCGTCCCCTCCTCGTGTTTTCCCGACGCGAGATCCATGACTGGTTGCGCCGCGACGTGCCCGCGGCGTGTCCGGTGTCCGATCCGGCCAACGGCGATACCGTCCACGATCGCTCGTGGGTCCGGGCCGCGTTGCGACCGCTGTTGCGCGGTCGCATGGGCGATGCGGTGGACGCCCACGTGATCTCGCTTGCCGACCAGGCGGCCGCGGATCGCGCAGCGTGGTCGGCGGTGGTCGGAGCGCTCGGCGACCTCGAATACCGTCCGGTGGCAGGAGGTATCGAGGTTGCTCGTGCTTCCCTGCAACGGTATGATAAAGTGTTGTCGATGGCGCTTTTGCGCACATTGGCCCGCGAAGCCGGTTGCCCGCTTGGTGCGTCCCGCTCGGCCCGGTTGTTCGACTTCGTGACCCACGCAGAAAGTGGACGAACGCTGCAGCTGGGCGACGCGTGGATGACCGAGGTGGTGTTTGACCGCGTGCGCATTCGGCGGATGGATACGACCGTCGAATCGGAGCGTCCGCCGGCCACCCGCTGGGGGGCGGAAGCGGAAGGAATGGCACGGTGGGGCGGGTGGTGTATCACCTGGCATACCGGAGCGGCGGAACGGGTGGAACGCGGCGGGTATGCGACGTGGGCGACCCCGGGGAGCGGGGTGATCCGCTCGGTGTTGCCCGGTGATCGCCTCTTCCCGCTTGGCGGTGTCGGGCGGCGGAAGGTACGGCGCCTGCTCATGGAGGCCCGCGTTCCCCGTTCCGAACGGAATGGGTACCCGGTCGTCGCGCGTGCAGGCGACGTCTGGTGGATTCCGGGCATCTGTCGCGGGGAAGCTCATGTGCCGGTTCCCGGCGAACCGGCGGTACGAATCGAAGCGCGGCCGACCGATCGCGCCACGTAGGATGTGCTGGAGTCAGTGATGAACGATCGAGAGCCACAAAAGAAGATCAACTGGGGACAGACCAGCAAGACGGCGGTGTTCTGGCTGCTCGTCGTGTTGTTGCCCGTGGCGTTCTACCAGATGCTGGATTCCGGCCGGGAAGACTCGGTCGAAGTGCCCTACTCCCAGTTCAATCAACAGCTCGAGGCGTCCAATATCCTCGATGTGGAGATCGAGAACGGCCAGTTGATTCGTGGCGAGTTCCGCCGCGCGGTGTCGCTGGAAGGGAGCCGGGTCACGAAGTTCACGGTGCTGTTGCCGATCAAGGACTCCGAGATCCTGATCCAGCGGATCGAGGACGCGGGCGTTCCGATTCGCGCCAAGGAACCGAAGACACCGTTCGGGAGCCTGCTGATCAACCTGCTGCCGTGGGTGATCCTCATCGGACTCTGGCTGTTCTTCTTCCGCCAGGTGCAGGCGGGCGGGAATCGCGCATTTGCGTTCGGGAAGTCCAAGGCGAAACTCCTCACCGGGGATACGCCGAAGGTCACCTTCGCGGACGTGGCGGGTGCCGACGAAGCGAAAGTCGAGCTGGAAGAGATCATCGAGTTCCTCAAGGACCCGCAGAAGTTCCAGCGGCTGGGGGGACGGCTGCCAAAGGGCGTCCTGCTGGTCGGGCCGCCGGGGACGGGTAAGACCCTGCTCGCGCGCGCGGTCGCCGGCGAGGCGGCGCGCCCGTTCTTCTCGATGTCGGGGTCGGACTTCGTGGAGATGTTCGTCGGCGTCGGCGCGTCGCGCGTGCGCGATCTGTTCGAACAGGGGAAGTCACACGCACCGTGCATCATCTTCATCGACGAAATCGACGCGGTGGGGCGACACCGCGGGGCCGGTCTCGGCGGTGGACATGACGAGCGCGAACAAACGCTCAACCAGCTCCTGGTGGAGATGGACGGGTTCGAGTCGAACGAGGGCGTGATCCTGATCGCCGCCACCAACCGGCCTGACGTGCTCGATCCGGCCCTGCTGCGGCCTGGCCGATTCGATCGCCAGGTCGTCGTGGATATGCCCGATGTGCGCGGTCGCGAGATGATCCTCAAGGTCCATGCGCGGGAGAAACCGCTGTCTCGCGATGTCGCCCTCGAGGTCGTTGCGCGTGCCACGCCGGGCCTGGCCGGTGCGGACCTCGCGAATATCGTCAACGAGGCGGCGTTGCTCGCCGCCCGTCGCCTCAAGCAGCAGATCGAAATGGTCGATTTCGAGGACGCGAAGGACAAGGTGATGCTTGGCGTCGAACGGAAGAGCCTGGTCCTGTCCGACGAGGAGCGCAAGCTGACCGCGTATCACGAAGCGGGCCACGCGATCGTGAGCGTCCGCGTGCCCGGCCTCGATCCGGTTCACAAGGTGACGATCGTGCCGCGCGGGCGCGCCTTGGGCATCACCTTTTCCCTGCCGGAAGAAGATCGGCATTCGCACACCAAGGAGTTCATCGTCGGGCAGCTGGCGATGGCCTACGGCGGACGTATCGCGGAAGAGTTGATCTTCGGGCCCGAGAAGGTCACCACCGGAGCGGCACAGGACATCCAGCACGCCACCCAACTCGCGCGCCGGATGGTGACGCTGTTCGGGATGAGTGACGCCATCGGCCCGATTGCGGTGGGCGAGCGCGACCAGCAGATCTTCCTCGGGCGAGAGATCTCCCAGCGGCACGAGGTGTCCGAAAAGACGGCCGAGTTGGTGGACGCGGAAATCAAACGGCTGCTGGACGCCGCCTTGCAACGCGCGCGCGCCATTCTCGAAGAGAACATGGACCTGCTGCACATCATGGCGCGGGCACTGCTCGACCGCGAAACGCTCGATCGGGCGGAAATCAAGCTGCTGGTGGAGGGAAAGGAACTGCCGCCGAAAGCGCCGACCCTGCCGCTCACGCCGCTCACGCTTTCGCCCCCGGAAAAAGCAAAGCTGCCCGGCAAGGCGCCGGTGCTCGGAACGCCACCGGCGGAACCCGCCGGGGCGTGACGCTCAGTCCGGTCGCGCTCACTCCCGCAGCCGTCCGTGAGGCTCTCGAGCGGCGGGGGATGGATGCCGCACGCGCCGACGCGGCGGCATGCGGGATCCAGCCGGCTGCGGTCATGTTCGATGCCCTGAAGGGTGGTGTGCGCGACGCGGTAGCCTTGGCGGCCCATGAGCAAGGTCTGGCGTGTCTCACCGGCGCTGACTGGGCGCTACTCACCGGCACGCTGGCGCAGTTGGCCGGCCTCACCCGCGCCGGAGGTTCCGCCGATCTCGACGATTCGCTTGCCAGTGAGTTGGGGCGCACGCTGAGCCGTCTGGCGGAGCCGCCCGTCGAGTGGGAGATGGCTCGCGGCACCGTGCTGCTCGACCGCCCGCGCGTCGTGGGCATCCTCAATGTGACCCCCGACTCGTTCAGCGACGGCGGGCACTACGTGGCGGCCGGCGATGCCATCGACCACGCTGCGCGGATGGTCGATGCCGGTGCCGACTTGCTCGACGTGGGAGCCGAATCGACCCGACCGGGACAACCGGACCCGGTCTCGGTCGAGGAGGAATGGGGTCGCCTGGCGCCGGTGCTGCCGGCGTTGGTCGCGCGATTCCCGCAGATCCCGATTAGCGTCGACACGGTGAAAGCGGAGACCGCGCGCCGCGCCGCGGACGCCGGTGTCTGGGCGGTGAACGACGTGACGGGGCTCCGACACGATCCGGCGCTGGCCGACGTGTGTGCCCGGACGGGGATGGGACTGGTGCTGATGCACTCGCGCGGTGACCTGTCGAGTATCGCCTCGTATGAGCACGCGACGTACGACGATCTGTCGCTGGAGGTTCTGACCGAGCTCAACGAATCGATCGCGCACGCCGAGCGATGGGGGGTCGGGGCCGCCCGCATCGTGATCGATCCCGGACTTGGATTTGCCAAGCGGCCCGAGCATAACCTCGCCGTGCTCCAGCGGCTGACGGTGCTCGGCGCGTGTGGTCGCCCGATCATGGTCGGACCGTCACGCAAGCGGTTCCTTGGCGTTGTGACGGCGACCGATCATCCCGAAGATCGGGATGTGGCGACCGCTGCCGCGTGCGTCGCCGCGTACGAACGGGGGGCGCGTCTGTTCCGCGTCCACGCCGTGGCCCCCACACGGCAGGCGCTCGCGGTCGCGCATGCCATCCGGGCCGCCTGATGCCGGTCGAACAGTTCCGTTTTCTCATCCCCAGCCCGCGCGACGTCGTCGAGATGCTGATCGTCGCCTACGTGATCTACCGCGGGCTGCTGTTTCTGGCCGGGACGCGCGCGCTCCAGATCCTGGTCGGCCTGATCTCGCTGGGCGTCGTGTATTTTGCGGCGCTGGTGCTCAAGCTGAACATGATCGCCACGCTGCTCGGCGTGGTGTTCACCTACGGCACGTTCGCGGCCATCGTCGTGTTCCAGCCGGAACTGCGCCACGCGCTCGCCCAACTCGGCCGCTCGCGGGCCCTGACCTTCATCAGTGCCGGGAGCGGCAAACTCGTGGTGGAGGAGATTGCGGAAGCGGTCGATCGGTTGTCGCGGTCGGGGACCGGGGCCATCATCGCGGTGGAAGGCGAAGTCTCGCTCGACGACTACCTCGAAACGGGCACCGACATGCGCGCGGCCGTCTCGGGCGACCTGCTCACCACCATCTTCACACCCTACTCCCCTCTGCACGATGGCGCCGTCATCGTGCGCGCCGATCAAATCGTTGGAGCGGGGTGCGTGTTGCCGTTGACGCAGTTTCCGGTCACGGATAAGTCGCTCGGGACCCGGCACCGTGCCGCCCTCGGCCTCTCCGAGGAATCCGACGCGGTCGTCATCGTCGTGTCGGAGGAAACCTCGCGCATTTCGATTGCCGTCGGCGGTTTGTTGCACCAACACGTCACGGCACAGCAGGTGCGGGACGCCTTGTCGAATAGTCGACATCCCTCGCTTGCGCTCAAGCCCTCGGCTGGCGAGCCTTCAGCGTCCTGACCACAGCCAGTCGTTGGTGAATGCGGAACGACCCCACAGCCCCCCAGCTAGCGCCCCACGTTGAGCGCCCGCCCTATCTCGCCGCGGTCGCCGTGTTTGCCGTCGTCCTCGCCGGATACACCTGGACGCTCGCGCCGACGGTGACGTTCTGGGACGCGGGTGAGTTCATCGCCGCGGCCAAAATCCTGGGTGTCCCGCACCCGCCCGGCACCCCGCTGTTCGTGTTGATCGGCCATTTCTTCGGGACGTTGCTCCCGTTCGGTAGCTTCGCCTATCGGACGAACTTCATGACCGCGCTGTTCAGCGCCGGCGCGGCGGCCTGTTTGTTCCTGTTGATCACACAGGTGCTGCGGGGATGGAAGACGGGGCCCCACGGCGAAACGTCCACCGACCTGTGGACCCAACTCGGGGGCGCCGCGGCGGCCGCCATTCTCTCCGCGTTCGTGTTCACGGTCTGGCAGAACTCCAACGAGACCGAAGTCTACATGGTGGCGACCTTCAGTATCGCCGCCATTTGTTGGCTCGCATGGTTGTGGCGGGCCGCGCGCGGAACGCAGCGAGCGCCGCACATCCTCCTCCTGATCCTCTACATCGGCGCGGTCTCGATCGGGAACCACCTGCTGACGCTGCTTGTTGGACCGGCGCTCGTGGGCTTCATGTGGCACGTGCTCCGGACCGATCCCCTGCCGGATGCGCGCGGCCGCGCAGCCGAGTGGGCCCAATGGACGGTGGTCGCGGGGATGTGGGCGCTGCTCATCGGCGCGGGGCTGGGCAGTACGACCCTGATGATGCTGGGGGGACTGGCCTTCGTGGGCGCCTCCGTCTACGCCGTGCGGGCGGGAGCGTTCCCGTTCGCGCTGACGGCGCTCGCCATCGCCGCGGTCGGCGTCTCAACGTATCTGTTCCTGTACTTCCGCGCGGGCCTCGATCCCTTCATTAACGAGGCGCATCCGTCGACGTTCGACTCATTGCTGTCGGTCATCCGGCGGGAGCAGTATCCCGCCCGCTCCCCGATCGATAACCCGCTGTATCCATCCGGGCCGGACAATCCGGGCCGCAGCCTCACCATTATCGGGCTGCAGATCCTGAATTACATCCAGTATTTCGATTGGCAGTGGGCGAACGGGCTGGCACCGAACGATCCGGTGTTCGCGCAGCACACGCCATTGCTCACGTTCCCGGCCTGGATGGTCCCGTTCTCGAGCGGGCCGGCGGTCATCGGTATCCGGCTTCCGTTCACCCTGGCGTTCACCTCCCTCGGGCTCGTCGGGGCGCGGTACCTGTATCGTCGCGACCAATCGGTGTTCTGGCTGCTGGGATTGCTCTTCCTGACGACCGGGCCGGCGTTGATGGGCTACATGAACTTCAAGCCCGGGTTCTCGCTCGGCTGGGCGCAGTTTCCGGAAGGGCCGCAACACGAGGTGCGGGAGCGGGACTATTTCTTCACGGTGTCGTTTCAGGTATGGGGACTGCTCGCCGGGCTGGGGCTCGTGGCGCTCGGGCGCAACGTGGTGACGCGTGTCCGGGCCGCGCCGCGTGCGGCCCGGGGCATCACCCTCGGCATACTGTCGCTTTCCCTGCTGCCGTTCGCGCTGAACTTCCGCGCCGCGAGTCGCGCCCACACGCCGGTCGATACGCTGGCGCGTGACTTTGCGTACGACCTGCTCCAGTCGGTCGAACCGTATGGCATCGTGTTCACCAACGGGGACAACGATACGTTCCCGCTCTGGTATCTCCAGGAAGTGGAGGGCGTTCGGCAGGACGTGTCGGTGGTGAACTTGTCGCTCGGGAATACCGATTGGTACCTGCGTCAACTGCGCGACAATCCGGTACGGCCGTTCGATCCGGAGCAGGCGCCCTGGTTCGCACATCTCGCGCCGGACTCCCCCCCGCCGCCGTTGCTTCGCTGGACGGATGCACAAATCGATGCGCTGTTTCCTCAAATTCTCGGCAAGGCGTTCACGTTCAACACCGGTCGGATCTCGCGCACCTTTCCCGCGGGCATGCCGTTCTACGTCAAGGATGTGCTCATGCTCGGGCTCATCCAGGAGAACGCCGGACGGCGTGCGGTCTACTACTCGGTGACGGCCGGAAGCGGGAACTGGCTTGGGCTGGAGGACTACCTCACGAACGAGGCGCTGGTGATTCGGGTCAACGTCATGGAGGCCCCGGACTCCACGCGGTTGGTGACGGGAACGTTGATGGGCATTCCGGTTGACGTCGCCCGCACGGATTCGCTGGCGAATCACATCTACCGCTACGCGGGCCTGTTCGAAGCCGATACGCTCGATCTGGATCCAACCACCCGCAACATCGCGACGAACCTGTCGCTGGCGTTCCTCACGCTCGGGCAGGCATACGAGGTGCGCGGCGAACGACAGCGCAGCATCGAAGCGCTCCAGAAGGGCTATCACCTCACGCCGAACTCCGATTTGGCCGGTCTCATCCGACTCCTCTCCGAACCCGCGCCCGGCGCGATCTTCGGCGATACCGCCGTACGCATTCCGGACGATCCCTAACCTTGTAGCGCATCGTAGGGCTCGATACCTTTCAAGGTTATGATTGTTGCGTCCCTGCCCGAAAACCTGGCGCGGGTGCGCGCGCGTATTGGCAGTGTGCAGGTCGCCGAAGGGATCTCGGGTGACGTTCGGATCGTGGCGGTCACCAAGGGCCATGCCGTGGCGGCCGTGGAGGCTGCGCGGGCCGCGGGCGTGATGGACGTCGGTGAGAACCGCGTCCAGGAGGCCCTGGCCAAACAGGACGAGGCTCCACCGGACCTCCGATGGCACCTCATCGGGCACGTGCAGACCAACAAGGCCAGGCTCGTCCCGGGGAGGTTCGCGATGGTGCATTCGGTCGATTCGGTGCGGCTGGCGGCGGCACTCGATCGCGCGGCCCAGGGGTCGCGGTTGCCGGTGTTGCTGCAGGTCAACGTGGCCGGCGAGGCGCAGAAGAGCGGTTGCCCTCCGGAGATCGCCGACGAGGTGCTCGCGCACATCGGCACGATGTCCTCGCTGGCGGTGACCGGGTTGATGACGATGGCGCCGTTCACCGCGGACGAGCGGCTGCAGCGGCAGGTGTTCGGCTCGTTGCGCCGGCTGCGGGATCGCCTCGCGACCACGGACCGGCCGCTCCGGGAGTTGTCGATGGGCATGTCGGATGATTTTCCGGCGGCGGTCGCTGAGGGTGCGACCATCCTGCGGCTGGGAACGGTACTCTTTGGAGCCCGTGGCGGATGAACGACGAATTCCACCTGACCCCGATCGATGTCCGTGCGCAGGAGTTCAAGCGCGTGACGTTCGGGTACGACCGCGCGGGTGTCGAGGATTTCCGGGAACGGGTCGCGAACGAGATGGAACGCCTGCTGCGCGATCGGGCCACCTTGGAAGAGCGCGTCCGCAATCTGCGCGAGCAGCTCAAAGCCTTCCGCGAACGCGAAAAAGCGTTGAATGACGCCCTGGTCGCCGCACAGCAGCTGCGGAACGATACGGAAGACGCGGCCCGACGCGAGGCCGAGCTGATCCTCCGGGAGGCACGAAACCAGGCGGATGAACTCCTGGCCGAGGCGCGGGAGTCGGAGCTGGACGTGCGGCGCGATACCGAGACGTCGCAGCGCCATTTCACCGCGTACATCACGTCGTTTCGCGCCCTGTTGGAGCGCCATCTCGCCGAAGTCGATGCGCTCGAAGCCCATGAACGCGATGGGAGCCCGCCGGACGCCGGATGACGACCAACGACGCGGTGGCGGCGGTCCGGCGGCAAACCGCGTTTGCACCGGAAGTCGCGATGATCCTCGGGACGGGTCTTCGTGGGCTCGCGAATCAGATCGCGATCGACGCGGAACTCCCGTACGACCAGATTCCCGGATTCCCCCTGTCCACGGTCGAGCCGCATCGCGGGCGGCTCCTGTTGGGGACGCTCGCGGGTCGTCGCGTCGTCGCCATGCAGGGACGGTTTCACAGCTACGAGGGGTACTCGCTCCAGGAAATCGGCTTTCCCGTCCAGGTCATGCGGCTGCTCGGCGCGGGGAGTCTGGTGATCTCGAATGCCTGCGGCGGGATGCATCCGTTGTGGCGTCCCGGCGACCTCGTGCTCATCGCCGACCATATCAACTTCCTGGGTGACAATCCGCTGATCGGGCCGAACGACGAGACGTTGGGGCCGCGGTTTCCCGACATGTCCACCGCGTACGATCCGGCGTTGCGCGCCCTCACCCGCGCGGTCGCGGCGGAGCTGCAACTCGTGCTGCGCGAGGGCGTGTACGTCGCGGTCAGCGGTCCGAGTCTCGGTACCGCGGCCGAGTACCGCATGCTGCGCGCGTTGGGTGCGGACGTCGTCGGGATGTCGACGGTACCCGAGGTCATCGTGGCCGTCCACAGCGGGATGCGGGTCTTGGGAGTCTCGATCATCACCGACCACTGTGTTGCCGACACGTTGGAGCCGGTCAATGTGCAACAGATCATCGCCACGGCAATGGAAGCGGAGCCCGGCCTCACCCGTCTGATCGAGCGCGTACTGGAACGGCTGCCGCGATGAGTTTCGCACCGCTCGTCTACGACACGCCCGATGCCCTTGAGCGCGAGTTGCTCGAGACCTGGAAACGCGAGGGCCTGTTCCGTCAGACCGTCGAGCGAACGCGCGGTGGCGAACCGTTCGTGTTCTTCGAAGGTCCGCCTACCGCCAATGGGCGTCCCGGCATCCATCATGTGTTCGCGCGCACGATCAAAGACCTCGTGTGCCGTCATCGGACGATGCTGGGGCGGCAGGTCACCCGGATCGCCGGATGGGATACCCACGGTCTTGCGGTGGAAATCGAGGTGGAAAAGGCGCTCGGGCTCAGCGGCAAGAGTGACATCGAGCGATTTGGCGTGGACGCGTTCAATCAGCGGTGCAAGGAGAGCGTGTTTCGCTACAAGGGGGACTGGGAGGCGTTGTCGAATCGGATCGGATACTGGTTGGACTACGACCGGCCGTACGTCACGTACACGAACGACTATATCGAATCGGTCTGGTGGCTGCTGTCCCGACTCCACGAGCGGGGTCTGCTTTTCGAAGGACACAAGGTCCTGCCCTACTGCACCCGCTGCGGCACGTCCCTGTCGAGTCACGAGCTGGCGATGGGGTACGCGACCCACAAGAGTCCGTCGATCTACGTCTTGATACGCCTGGCGGCCGACGCCGAGGACGGCCGGCCGCGCCACCTGCTGGTCTGGACGACCACACCATGGACGTTGCCATCCAATGTCGCGGTGGCCGTGCACCCCGCGTTTCGCTACGTCGAACTCGACGTCGACGGCACCATCGTGGTGGTGGAGAAGGCGATCGCGGCGTCGCTGGCTGTGCCCGGCGCGACACACGGAGCGCCGCTGGCGAGCTTCCCGCAACGCGCCGAGTACGACGGGCGGGCGATGCTGGGGTGGGGGTATCGTCAGTTGCTTGACGTCGTCGCCATCGACCCGACGATCGCGTTTCGCATCGTGGCCGGCGACTTCGTGACCGCCGACGAGGGCACCGGGCTGGTGCATATGGCCCCGGCCTTCGGTGCGGACGACTACGCGACGATCCAGCGCGAAGGACTCGCGTTCGTCAATCCGGTCGACCAGTCCGGCCAATTCCACGACACCGCCTGGCCCGCGATCAACGGTCGGACGGTGTTCGACGCCAACCCGCTCATCGCCGAGCGCCTGGCCGATGAGGGGAAGCTGTTCGGGCGCTACCAGCCGGACGGGCACGAGCACACGTATCCGTTTTGCTGGCGCTGCGACTCGCCGCTGATCTACTATGCGCGCCGTTCCTGGTTCATCCGCACCACGGCGTTTCGCGACCGAATGCTCGCCGTCAACGCGGCGGTCCACTGGTCGCCGCCCGAGGTGGGCGTCGGGCGCTTTGGCGAATGGCTCGAGCACAACATCGATTGGGCGCTGTCACGGGACCGCTATTGGGGCAGCCCGCTGCCGGTGTGGCGTTGTGAGGCCGACGCATCGCACGTGATCGTCGTCGGGTCGTTCGCCGACCTGGCCACCCGCGTCGGTGCGCCCCTGCCGGCGGATTTCGATCCGCACAAGCCATCGGTGGATGCGGTGGTGTTCCCGTGCCCCACGTGCGGCGCCACGATGCGGCGCGTGCCGGAGGTCATCGACGCGTGGTTCGATTCCGGGGCCATGTTCGCGGCGCAGTGGCACTATCCCTTCGAGCACGCCGGCGAGTTCGCGCGGCACTTTCCGGCTGATTTCATCTGTGAAGGGCTCGACCAGACCCGTGGATGGTTCTATTCGCTGCTGGCGATCGCGGTCGGGGTGTTTGACTCGCCCGCCTATCGCAACGTGATCGTCAATGGGCTGGTCCTCGACGCCGACGGTCGCAAGATGTCCAAACGGATCGGCAATGTGGTCGACCCCGGGGAGGTCGTGGACCGGTTTGGCGCCGACACGGTTCGCCTGTACCTGCTGGCATCGTCCAAGGTGTGGTTGCCGAAGCCCTTCGATGCCAACGCGATCCCCGATGTCGCCGCGGCGTCGCTCACGCGACTCCGGAACACGTACGGGTTTCTCGCGCTGTACGCCGCCGACTGGTCTCCCGCGCAGTCGCCGCCGGTGGCCGAGCGCCCGTTGGTCGACCGGTGGTTGCTCGGGCGGCTGGATGCGGTCGTTCGCAGCGTGCACGGGGCCTGGGACGCATACGATGTCACCGGGGGCGTGCGCGCGCTGCTCGACTTCTGCGACAACGATCTCTCGAACTGGTACGTGCGCATCAACCGCGCTCGGTTCTGGGCGCCGGATGCGGCCGCCGACCCCGCCGCGCTGGCGACGTTGTACGAGGCGCTCGTGACGACGGTCCGGCTGCTCGCGCCCGCCGCCCCGTTCCTGAGCGACGCGTTGCATCGTCGCCTGGTGGGGGCATCGGTGCATCTGGCGTCGTTCCCGGTGGCGGAAGGTGGGTGGGACGACGGGTTGGATACGGCGATGGATGCGGTGCGCCGGCTCGCGACCCTCGCTCGAGCGGCGCGCGACGGCGCGGCCCTGCGGGTGCGCCAGCCCCTTGGGGAGATGCGGGTCGCCGTGCCCGCGGCGGCTCGGGGGGCGATCTTCGAGAGCTTGCTCGATCTGCTCGCGGAGGAAGTGAACGTGAAGCGCGTCTCGCCGGTCGCCTCGGATGAAGAGTTGGTTCGGCTCCGGGGTAGACCGAACTACCGCACGCTCGGTAAGGTATACGGCAAGGATACGCCGGCGGCGGCGGTGGCCGTCGACCGGCTGGATCCCGAAGCGTTGCGGGGGATCGAGGCCGGCCTGCCGGCGACCGTGCAGGTCGATGGCCGTACCTTCCGGTTCGAGCCCGGGGATGTGACCGTCGAGCGCGAGGTCGCCACCGACTGGCTCGTGCAGAGCGACGGGGCGTACGTGGTGGCGCTCGATCCGACCGTCACGGACGATCTCAAGCGGGAAGGGCTCGCCCGCGAGGTGGTCAATCGGGTCCAGCGCCTCCGCAAAGAGGCGGGGTACGATTACACTACACGTATTACCTTGCATGTTTCCGGTGACCCGGATGTCCTCGGCGCCACCGAAGCGTTCGGCGGGTTCATTGCCGGTGAGACGCTCGCGAAGCAGCTGACGACGGGGAACGGACTCGACGCCCCCGATGTTTCGGAGGCGGTGGACATTGACGGTCGGCACGTCACGATCGCGCTGAAGCGGTACTGACCGCGGTCATGGGGGCCGCGGCGCTGTCGAACTGTGAGTGAACCGGATGAACAAGAAACAGCTTGCCCACTTGGAGAGCCGTCTGCTCGACGAACGCCAACGGGTACTGAAGGAACTCGGTGTCTACGACAAGTCCTTCAGCGGCACGTTGCAGTCCGCCGACGGTGATCTTTCGTCGTATTCGTTTCACATGGCCGACCAGGGGACCGACGCCATGGAGCGCGAAAAGGAATTCCTGTTCGCGTCCAAGGAAGGTCGCTACCTGTGGCACGTGAACGAGGCGCTCAGGCGCCTCTACCAGAGCCCCAGCGAATTCGGCAAGTGCCACGAGTGCGGCGACATGATCGACTTCGACCGCCTCGATGCGCTCCCGCACGCGCGCCTCTGCATCAAGTGCAAGGCCAAGGAGGAAGACGGTGATCGGCGGCGCTAGACGGTCGTCGTTCTGGTGGATTCTGGTGGGCGTCGTCGTGCTCGACTACGCCACCAAGCTCTTGGCGGTCGCCGGGCTCTCGCGCGTGCCCGTGCCGGTGCTTGGGGACTGGTTGTCCCTGCGACTCGTGTACAATCCCGGTGCGGCGTTCGGCATCTATCTGGGCGCGTATTCGCGATGGATCTTCACCGCCCTCGCGCTCATCGCCTTGGTCGTCCTTGGCGAAATGGTGCGGAAGACGAAACCAGGCGAGCATTTTCGGCTGGTAGCGCTTGCGCTGGTGTGTGGTGGGGCGGTCGGCAACCTGGTCGATCGTTTCCGCAGTGCGCGCGGGGTCGTGGATTTCATCGATGTGTGGATTGGGTCGTTTCATTGGCCGACCTTCAACGTGGCCGACATGGCCGTGAGCTGCGGGGCGATTGCGCTCGCCGTGGTCTTGTGGAATGAGGGACGCCACGACGAATCCGCCGTGGCCGAACAGGCCGACGTCGCAGAAGTCTCTCCCTAGTCACGACGACGCGACCTGGACGGTCACGTTCCAGGTGGCCGTACCAGGCACCGAGCGCCTCGATCGGTTTCTCGCCGACCAACTCGCGGTATCTCGTACCCAAGCCAGTCGGCTGATCGGCACCAAGGCCGTTCGCGTCAACGGTCAGCCCGGTCGTGCGGGTCGGGCGTTGAAGCACGCCGATACCGTCGAAGTGCGCTTTGCGCCGGACGAGCGTCCGCGCACCCTGGTGCCGCACCCGATCACGCTCGACGTGGTCTACGAGGACGACGCCATGCTGGTGCTCGACAAGCCGGCCGGGCTCGTCGTCCACCCGGCGCCGGGACACTGGGATGACACGCTGCTGAACGCGTTGGTCGCCCGGGGGACGCGGCTTTCAGGCGGAGGCTCCGGCCGGCCGGGCATCGTGCACCGGCTCGACCGGGATACCTCCGGACTCATGATCGTCGCCAAACAGGAGGTGGCCCACCGGCGACTCAGCCGGGCGATCGGCGCCAGGAAGGTCGAGCGACATTATGCGGCGTTGGTCTGGGGACACATCCGGGCGCCGGTGGAGATTGAAGGGGCCATTGCGCGCCATCCCACGGACCGCAAGCGGATGGCCGTGGTCGCGACGGGTCGAGCCGCCCAGACGACGGTTGAGCCGTTGGCGCGGTTCGCGGTGTGCGACCTCGTGCGGGTCCGCTTGGCCACCGGTCGGACACACCAGATCCGGGTCCATTTGGCGCACATCGGCCATCCGGTGGTGGGGGACGCCGTCTACGGCGGGGGGGGAAGCCGCCGGATCACCGGGTCTGATCGACCACTGGCCGAGACGATCGAACGGGCCACGCCGCGGCACGCACTCCATGCGGCCCGTCTCGGGCTGATCCATCCGGTGAGCGGCGTCCCGATGGTCCTGCGGTCGGAATGGCCACCCGATCTCCAGGCCGCCCTGGGCTGCGCCAGCGGGGACGCGAGTTTGCTTGCTCGGCCTAACCCGCTGGAGTATCTTGGCTTCTTCGAATAACATGGCCGACTTCGCCGGACTCCGACTGGTCGTCTTCCGTGTGGGCGATGTCATCTGTGCGGCCGATGTCACCTCGGTTCGCGAGATTCTGCCGACACAACGCGCGACGCGCATACCCGGCGCGCCGTCGACCGTGACCGGCCTCATCAATGTTCGTGGCGACCTCATCACCCTGGTGCATGGGTCACAACTGCTCGGTCGGAACGTGCACACCAGCGATGGGGTGACCCTGCTGTGCACCGTGGGCGCGCAGGAGGTCGGCATGGCCGTCGATGAGGTACTCGACCTGATTGCGGTGTCCGAAGATGACTTGGCGCAGGGAAGCGAACTCCCCGGGATCGACCGACGCCTCGTCCGCGCCGTCGGGCAACTGGCGGGGCGTTCGTTCATCGTGCTCGATCTCGAGGCCCTGCTTGGGCCCGTTCTGAGTTCTTAGGAGGAATGCGTGAGCCACTCGGTGTTGGTGTGCGACGATGCGATCTTCATGCGCACGATGATCAGCGACATCCTGACCCAGGCGGGATTCGAGGTGGTGGGCGAAGCGGAAACGGGGGTACAAGCCGTCGAACGCTATAGCCAACTGAAACCCGACCTCGTCACCATGGACATCGTCATGCCGGACATGGGCGGGATCGACGCGGTGCGCGAAATCGTCAAGTCAGATCCGAATGCGAGAATCCTGATGTGCAGCGCCATGGGGCAGCAGGCGCTGGTGGTCGAAGCCATTCAGGCGGGGGCCAAGGACTTCGTCGTGAAACCCTTCCAGCCATCCCGCGTGCTCGAGGCGGTGCAACGGGTCCTCGGGTAGGCATGGATCTTTCTCAGTACGCCGAGCTGTTCCGGGCTGAAACTCGCGAACACCTCAGCGCCCTCAACCAACTCCTGCTCGAGTGGGAGCGAACCCCCAGCGATCCGCAGCCGGTATCCGGCATCTTCCGCGCGGTCCACACCATCAAGGGGATGGCCGCGACGATGGGCTACGCCGCGGTGGCTGATCTGGCGCACCGGGCGGAGAACCTGCTCGACCTGTTCCGGCGGGAGGAGCGTCCGGTCGGCTCGGATGTGCTCGAGGTGCTGTTCCGAACGGCGGACGGCTTGGAGGAGCTCGTCGAAGCGTCGGTAAGCGGGAACGTGGCCGATGCCGAAGTGGCGGCGCTGCTTGAGGCCCTCGACGAGATCACCGGGCAATTGGAGCCCGCCGAACACAAGGGGAAGCGGCGGCGGATTTCCTTCGTGAACGTACCCGCCGGCGGCGGACGCCGGGTCCATGTGGTCGTGCAATCCGATTCGCCGCTCAAGGGGGCTCGCGCCATCCTCGCGCTCACCCGCGTCCAGGAACTCGGGGCGGTGCACGGGGTGGAGCCGGCCCCCGCCGCCCTCGAGAGCGATGAGTTCGACGGCGACTTCGTGTTCCGGATCGAGACCGATGTGGGCAGCGAGCGTATCGAGGAGGTGATCCGCCTGGCCGGCGAGATCGAGTCGGTGACGGTCGACGCCGACGACATGCTGCCGGCCGCCGCGCCCGATCGTGAGGCGCCCGGCCGTTCGCGCCACATCCGGGTGGATCTGCGCAAGCTCGATGCCTTGATGAACCTGATCGGCGAGTTGGTCACCGTGCGCAGCCGGCTTGCACACATCGCCGGCGCGGCCGCCGATCAGGCGCTCGAGGAGACGGTCGTCGACGTTTCGCGCCTGACCGCCGGCCTGCAGTCGGAGATCATTCAGGCTCGGATGACGCCGGTATGGCAGGTGTTCGATCGATTCCCGCGACTGGTGCGCGATGTGAGCCGGCAGCTGGACAAGCAGGTCGACTTCCGCGTCGATGGGAAGGAAATCGAACTCGATCGGGCGATTCTCGACGAGATTGGCGATCCGTTGGTGCACCTGCTCCGCAATGCGATCGACCACGGGATCGAGCCCCCCGGTGAGCGGGTGGCGGCGGGCAAGCCCGAGAAGGGGAGCCTCGTGCTGGCCGCGTTGCGGGAGCGTTCGACGGTTGCGATCATGGTGCAGGACGATGGCCGTGGCATCGATCGCGCCAAGGTGCTGGCGGAAGCGAAGGAGCGTGGCGTCGTCGAGTGGGATGTCGAGGAACTCTCCGATGACGTGCTCTTGCGTGTGCTGTCCGCTTCGGGTTTCAGCATGGCGTCCGAGGTCTCGGACGTGTCCGGTCGCGGAGTGGGAGTCGATATCGTCGCCACGCGCGTGCGTAGTCTCGGCGGATCGGTGGAAGTGAAGAGCGTGCCCGGCGAGGGGACGACGTTTACGCTGCGGTTGCCGGTGACGTTGGCCATTGTCCGGGCGCTGCTGGCGCGGGTCGGCGAGGAGCGGTACGCGCTGCCGCTGACGCACGTGTCGGAGACCGTCGAATTGCGGGCCGGGGCGGTCACGACCTTCGAGGGGCGGGACGCGATGGTCGTGCGCGATCATACGCTGCCGCTGGTCCACCTCCGCCACGTCCTCGCGGTCGCGGGCGACCCGCCGCCCACCCGACCGGTCATCGTGCTGCAGATCGGCGACCGCCGCTCCGGGTTGGTGGTCGATCGGATGGAAGGGCAGCAGGAAATCGTGGTGAAATCCTTTCAGCCACCGCGTGATACGCTGCCGATCTTCAGCGGAGCGACCATTCTCGGCAACGGTGACCCGGTGCTGATTCTCGACCCCGGCGGTCTGGTCTAGGAGTCTCATGGACGACGTTCGAGATCTGAAGGAACTGCAACTCGATGCGCTGCGCGAGGTGGCCAACATCGGCGCCGGGCACGCGGCGACGGCACTATCGCAGATGACCGACCGGCGCATCATGATCAGCGTGCCGGAGATCAACATCAGCCGACTGGAGGACGTGGCCGAAACGGTGGGCGATCCCGAAGGGGTCGTGGCGGCCGTGCTGATGCACATGCTCGGCGATCTCACGGGTCGCACGCTGCTGCTCCTCCCCGAGGATAACGCGCGGTTGTTGTGCGACCTCCTGCTGCGGCGGACGCCCGGCACGACGACGTCCTTTGACGAATTGGAACGCTCCAGCCTCAAAGAAGCGGGCAACATCCTCGGCGGTGCCTACATGAACGCGCTGTCGGAATTCATGGGTATGATGTTGCTGCCGTCGGTACCGAGTTTCGTGCTCGATCTTTCCGCGGCCGTCATCACGACGGCCTATCTGAACTTCGGCCATGACAGGGATTTCGTGTTCTGCGTTGAGACGAACTTTCAGTTCGAGGAGGCGAACCGCGGCCTGGAGGGCCACTTCCTGCTGCTTCCCGATCTCGCCTCCTTGAAGGCCATCTTCGACGCGATCCGACTGACCTGAGCGATGGCGGTTCCGGTCGTTTCGGAACAGGACCGCGAGGTTCTGCGCTCCTTCGGCCGCCGGATCGACCCCTCGGATTCCGGCGCGCACAACAACCTCGGCGTCCTGTACTACAAGAAGGGCCTCGTCGACGAGGCGATCCAGTCGTTTTCCGCGGCGCTCGAGCTCGATCCGAAGATGCTGGTCGCCCAACGCAACCTCGAGATCGCATACCAGCAGACGGGATTCTACGACCGGCGCGTGGCCGAGTTGCACGAGCGGCTCCGCCTCGCGCCGGAAGATCGGGAGACTCGCCGCGAACTGGCTCGTGCCTTTGCGGTGCTGGGACAATACGACGCGGCGGTGCAGGAATTCGAGGTGCTGGTCACCGCGGATGCCGACGACCTGCCCGCGTTGATCCAGCTTGGGCTGGCGGAGAAGCACCGCGGAAACCTCGAGGCGGCCTCGGCCTGGTTCGAACGGGCGCGGGATCGCGATCCCGAGAGCAGCGTGGTGCACTTCTACCTCGGCGAGGTGCTGTACAACCGGGGGTTGAACGGTGACGCCCTGGCAGCCCTCGAGCGATCCATCGCGCTGAACCCCGAAAACGCCGACGCCCACTACCTGATCGCGTTCGTGTACGGTGACGTGCGACGGCACGAGGAGGCCCGCGCCGCCACCAAGCGGGCCATTGGGCTCAATCCGACGTTTGCGCGCGCGCAAGCGAACCTGTCCCTCGAGCGCTACGATGCCGATCGACGCTCGCCGGCCGGGCGGGTATCGGACGATGCGTTGCCGCAGATCGCGGAGGGCAGCGCGCTCGCCCACTACAACCTTGGCTTGGCCTTTCGGCAAAAAGGATACTATTCCGAGGCGCTGCGCGAGTACCGACTCGGGCTGGAGCGGGGTGAGGATCGCATCATGGCGCTGCAGGCGATGGCCGAGGTGTATCTGTTGAAACGGGATCATACGGCCGCCCTCGAGTTGTATGACACGCTCACGCGGGAGGTCCCGACGTCTCCCAAGCTCTGGAATGAACGCGGCGTGGTGTTACATCAGCTCGGACGTCCGATTGACGCGTTGGCCTCCTACGGACGCGCCGTCGAAATCGCGCCCAGCTACGCCCTCGCGCGCAACAATCTCGCCGTGACGTTGGCCCACCAGGGGAAGGTCGACGAAGCGATCGAGGCGCTCCACGATGCCATGCGGGCCGATGACAGCCTCACGGTGCCCCGACTCAATCTTGGACTGCTTCTGGCCCAGGTGGGACGGTTCCAGTTGGCGCTACAGGTCTACCGCCGCGTGCTCGATCTCGACCCGACCGCGGCATCCGCCTGGAACGGTATCGGGTTGATCCTCTCACACCTCGGTCGCACCGAGGACGCGCGCAACGCCTTCGCCCGCGCCGTCGAGGCCGATCCCGATTCCGCCGAGGCGCATTACAATCTGAGCTTCGCGTTGTCGTCGTTGGGCGACTACGACGGCGCGCTCCGCGCGGTGAACCGCGCGCAGACGCTCGATCCATACTACGTGCCGCAGAAGTTTCGCCTCTCGATCGACCTGCAGTACGAGGATCCGACCATCTCCATTGCGCCGGAAATCTCCGCGGACATTCGAGCCGACGTGGCACCCGAGGCGATTCACTTCGACCCGGGGATGCTGGACCAGATTTTCAACGAATTGGACAAGCCCGCGCCCCGCCCGTCGCGCCGCACCGACGACCCGTTGGCCCTGGCGCGCGACTACCTGTCGAAGGGCCTGCTCGAACTGGCCGCGGCGGAGTCGAATCGCGCGGTCGGTCGTGGGGCGGATGAGGGAGACGCGCTGGTCCTGGGGGGACAGATTTTCGCCCGGCGGGGGCTCCACGGCGAGGCGCTGGAACGATTCCGCGCCGCTCGGGAACTCGAGCCACGGCGCCCCGACGCGCGTCTGGGTGAACTCCGGGCGCTTGTGGCGCTTGGTCGCGGGGGCGAGGCGCGCGACGAGGCGGAGCGGCTTGGCGCCGAAACGCATGACGACCTCGATGTCCTGTTGCTGCTGGCCGACGTCCGCCGGGCTGCCGGGGACTCCGCGGGCGCGCTGGACGCGGTGCGGGCGGCGCGCGGTCGCGCGCCGCAACGGGCCGACCTGCTCAAGCTCGAAGGGGACATCGCGGCGGGCACCGGTGATCTCGACGCCGCCCGCGCCGCGTATCACTCGGCGCTGGATCTCGACCCGCGCTTGGTGCATGCCCAGGTTGCGTTGGGAGCGGTGCTGGAGGCCCGCGACGATCTCGGCGCGGCGGAAGCGGCCTATCGCGCGGCGCTCGACGTGTTACCGACCTATGCTGAGGCGGCCATTCCCTTGGCGCGGGTGTTCCGCAAGACGGACCGGGCCGCGCAGGCGGTCAACCTCCTGGTGGACGTCTTGTCCACCGACCCGTCGGACGTCGACGCCCTGTTGGCCCTGGCGCAGGCGCTGGTCGACGACGGGCGGTTGGAGCACGCGCTCGAGGCGTTCCGCCGGCTGGCGGCGTTCGACCCGGAGCATGTCGCGGCGCATTTCTACGCCGGGGTGGCGTTAGCGCGGCTCCGTCGGTATGCCGAAGCCGTGAAGTGCTGGGAGCGAGTCGTGCGTCTGGATCCGTCGGGTCCGCTGGCCCAGAAGGCACGGCGACATGCGCGTTCCGCGATCGACCTGAAACGCATCTTCCAACTCGAGGGCGCCCCCGGTGGCGATTGAAGGCCCGCTCAAGGAACTCGGCATCCATGACGTGTTCCAGCTCCTCGACCTGAGCCGGAAGACGGGGGTCCTGCGCGTCACCTCGCAACTGCGACGGAATCAGGGCACGATTCGCTTCGCGGCGGGCGCGGTCGTTTCCGCCGAGGTGCGGAGCAATCCGCACCGGTTGGGGGAGTTGCTGGTGCGGGGTGGCAAGATCGCCGAATCCGACCTCGAGTTGGCCAAGGAACGGCAGGGACGTGGGGACAAGCGTTTGCTGGGCGAGATTCTGGTGGCGATGAACGCGATCTCCCAACGCGAACTCGAGCGCCAGGTTCGCTCGCAGGTCGAAGAGGTGATCTTCGAGGTCATGGGGTGGCGCGAGGGCTACTTTTCCTTTACCGAAGGGCCGTTGGACGCCGCGGGTGGGGCGGCATCCGTGCGTATTCCCACGGAAGCACTGCTCATGGAGGGTGCACGACGGATCGACGAGTGGTCACGCATCGAGCGCCAGATCCCACATCTTGGCGTGATGCCGGCGCTGTCACCGACGGCCATCGGACACCGGGGCGAGCTGGATCTGCTGCCCGCCGAATGGGAACTGCTGGCGATGATCGACGGTGAGCGCACGATACGCGAGATCGCCGGAGACCTCGGCCGATCGGAGTTCGACGTGGCGAAGACGGTGTTCGGTCTCCATAGCGCGGATGTCGTGTCGCTGCGCGATCCTCAGCGTGGTATGGCGGAGCGGGCAGATGACGCGGATGTGGAGGGGAGTTTGGCGCGCGTCGACACGTTGGTGAGACAGGGCGAACTCGAATCGGCGCGGGTCGAAATCGAGGGGTTGCTGGCCGCGCATGCGCGGGACCCGGCGGTCCATCTGGCCTCGGCACGGATGCATCTGGCCGCCCGGCGAGCGTCGCAGGCTGAAGCGGCCGCGCGCCGCGCGCTCGAACTGGATCCGATGCTGGCAAGCGCCCACCGGATCCTCGGGGACGCGATGGTCCTCCAAGGGCACTTTGCGGATGCGGCGGAGTGGTGGGATCGTTGGGTGGCGGTGCAACGGCACGAGGGGGCGACCGCCTCGGATCGCGGCCGCGTGGCGGCGGCGGCGGATGCCGCCCGCATCCTGGACGAGCACTTGCGAGGTGGCGATGGCCGATGACGTCCGTGCCATGACCCGCGAACTGGCGCGCGATCCCGACAGCCTGGTCTTCATTCCCCTGGGGGAGGAGCTGCGCCGCCGCGGACAGCTGGATATGGCGGCGAAGGTGGCGGCGAGCGGGATCGAGCGTCACCCAAACGTAGCCGATGCGCGGGACCTGTACGCACGCGTTCTCATCGATGCCGGCAACCCCGCCGCCGCCGAAGACGCGTGGCGCATGGCGCTGCGGCTCGAGCCGCGCCACGCCGGCGCGCACAAGGGCATGGGGTTCCTGCTCTTTCAGGCGGGGGACCTGGACGGCGCGCTCGACCATCTCGAAACCGCCTTGTCCGCCGACCCAACGGACGCGACGATCGTGCAGGCCCTGCAGACGGTTCGCGCGGCGGCTGAGGCGTTGGCTGACAGTCCGCCGCCACAGGAAAGGGTCTTCGCCGGATTCGACGGGGGCGGAGCCGGAGTGTTGTTGGCGGACGAACGCGGCCTGGTACTGGCCGGGACCGCGCAGGATGCCTCGGGTGCCCGGACCTCCGATGCGGTGGCCGCGCACGTGGCGGGCGCGGCGCGCGAGGCCGAACGGACGGCACGACTGATTGGTCTGGGCGATTGGGTTTCGATCGCGGTGGAGGGGCCTGACGGGCATCTGCACCTGTCGCGGCCCACGGTGGAATCAGTGTTGCTGGTGAAGCGTGATCGCAGCGTACCGCCCGGGCGCGTGGCTCTCCTGGCCCAGCGCGCGGCCGCGACCGCGCGGCAGTGGCTGGAGGCGGGGAACCTGTGACCTTACGACATCGGCGGATCCTCGAAGGCATCACGCGGGTGCGCGGCATGCGCGGCGCGATGTTGGTGGCGGCCGACGATGGCCTGGTGGTCGCGGAGGCGCTGATGGAGGGGATCCGCGGGAATGCCCTCGCGGCGCTGGCCGCCTCGATGGTCAAACGCCTTGGGTTGGCCGGCGTCGCCACCGGGATTGGCGAGGTCCGGTTCCTGCACCTGCAGGGGGCGGAAGGCGCCATGCTCGTGATGCCCGCGCCCGAGGAAATGGTGTTGGTGGCGGTTGGCGAAGCGGACGTCAACGTCGGGTTGGCGCGTCTTGAGATGCTGCAGGCCGTCCGGGGACTGACGTGAAGCCCACCAGGGCAGTGGAACCCTGGATTCTGGCGCCACTCGAGCGATTCGTGACCGAGAGCGCCGCGCGCCTCACGCTGGTCATGACGCCGTCCGGTCAGGTGCTCGCGCAGCATGGCTTTACCCGGGCGGTCGACGTCATGTCCGCCGCCGCGCTCGGTGCCGGCATCGTGGCTTCGACCGGTGAGATCGCTACCATGCTCAAGGAACCGGGGTTTCAGGCGCTCAATCACCAGGGCAGGCGGCACGGGATCTTCCTCGCGGGGTTCGAGTCGCCGCGCGGCCGTCTGCTGGCGTTGGTGGTATACGGCACGGACTCCTCGGTGGGATTGGTGCAATTATTCTTCGAGGAACTGATAGCGGAGATCGGGGAGGTGACGCCGGTGATGCCGGCGCCCAAAGCGGTACTCGCCGCGGATTTCGAGGCTGATTTGAATCAGAGCCTGGCCACTCTATTCCAGTAGGCAGCCATGTCGCTCGTCAACTTCACAACCCGGGAAATCACCTGCAAGATCGTCTACTACGGACCGGGCCGGTCCGGCAAGACGACGAACCTGCAGTACGTCTACGGACGGGTTCCCGACGACCGGCGCGGACGCATGGTGTCGCTGGCGACCCACACCGATCGCACGCTGTTTTTCGATTTTCTGCCAATCGACCTTGGGACGATTTCCGGCTTCAAGACCCGCTTCCAGTTGTACACGGTGCCGGGCCAGGTGTACTACAATGCCACGCGGAAGCTCGTCCTCCAGGGCGCCGACGGGGTGGTCTTCGTCGGAGACAGTCAGGCGCGCCAGCTCGATGAGAACATCGCGAGTTTGCAGAATCTCCAGGCGAACCTGCTGGAACAGGGCATCGACGTACGGACGGTCCCGCTGGTGCTGCAATACAACAAGCAGGATCTTCCGCGCGATCTGATCCTCACGATGGAGGAACTCGACGAGCAGCTCAATTTCCGCGACGCGCCCAGCGTGCCGGCGGCGGCCGTGAGCGGCGAGGGCGTGTTCGAGACCCTCAAGGCGATCTCCGCGGGCGTCTTACGCAAACTGAGCGAGGAACCACCCCGGTGACGGTGGAACTCAATCCCCGATTCACGTTCGACTCGTTCGTCGCGGGGCCCAGCAACCGGCTTGCGGTGGCGGCGGCGCGCACCGTGGCCGAGAGCCCCGGGGCGGCGTACGACCCGCTGTTCATCTACAGCGCCAGCGGTCTGGGGAAGACCCACCTCCTGATGGCCATCGGGCATCTCGCCAAAGTCGTGTCGCCGAACGTCGCGGTCGAGTACCTCACGCTGGAGGAGTTCGTCGACGCGTTTCACGCCGCGGTGGCGGCGGGCCAAAGCGCCGCGTTTCGCAATCGCTTTCAGGGCGTCGATATCGTATTGCTCGACGATGTGCAGTTTCTGGCGAACCGGCTGGAGACGCAGGCCGAACTGCTGCGCTTCGTCTCGAGCTTCCTGGAGGGTGGACAGCAGATCGTGCTGTCCAGCGACCGGCCGCCCAGCGAGATCGAACAACTCGATGAACGTCTTATCTCCCGGTTCGCCGGGGGCCTCGTGGTTGACATCGCCCCCCCGGAATTCGAGACCCGTCTCGCTATCCTCAAGCGCAAGGCGGAGGAGCGCGGCGTCGATTTCGAGCAGGCGGTGCTCGCCGCCATCGCCGACTTCGATGCTCGGAACGTGCGCGAGTTGCTGGGACTGCTGAACCGGTTGATCGCGTTCCAGGCGGTCAACGAAGGCGCACTGACGGCCGATGGGGCCCGCACACTGCTCGGGCTGGACAACCATGAAGAGCGGCTGGCGCCGGAGGTGGCGGGCGCGGAGGCGGACGACAGCATGGCGCGCGCCGGGGAATTCGACCAGTTCCTGTCGACCGTCGGATCCGCGCTCGCACAGCAGATGGAGGAATGGCGGCGCCGGTTGCATGAAGCGGCCGCGTTTTGGGAAGGACAGGGATACCGTACCGCCCGCATCAAGGACCTGCTCGAGCAGGACGCGCCGGTTGGCGCCGATACGGTGGTGCGCGAATTCGAACGGGACGTCGATCGTCTCAAGGCGCTCGAGGCGGAGATGTCCACGCTTGACGCGGGGCGGGCGGGGGACGCCGCGTTCCACGACCCGGACCGCATGGCGGACGCGGAAGCGCTGGTCCAACAGGCCCGTGATGGACTGGGCGCTCCGGCCGGTCCATCGGCCGCATGGGCGTTCGACGATTTTGTGCAATCCCCGTGCAACGAACTGGCCCTGACCGCGGCGCGCGCGGTCGCGGAAGCGCCGGGCACGCGCTACAACCCGCTGGTGATTGCCGGCCCTACGGGGGTGGGCAAGACCCATCTGATGCACGGGATCGGTCATGCGCTCTCGACCGGGACCGACTCACTGGTGGCGTGCCATTCGGCCCAGGATTTTCTCGACGAGCTGGTGGAAGCGATCGAGCGGGATCGGCTCGATGCCTGGCGTTCGCGCTACCGCCGCGCCACCGCCCTCTTGCTCGACGACGTCCACCTCCTGGGGGGCAAAGAGCGGTCGCAAGAGGAACTGTTCCACCTCTTCAACGCTCTGATCGAACACGATCGGCAAGTCGTGTTCACCGTCAACGGGCCTCCCCGGGAACTCGATGGGATCAACGAGCGCTTGATTTCACGTATGGAGGGCGGGTTGGTGGCGGACCTGTCACCACCCGATCGTGCGTTGCGAGCGGCCCTGGTCCAGCGAGAACTCCAGCAACGTTTGGGAGCGGTCGATTCGGACCTGGCGGCCTACCTGGCGGATCGGCAGGCCGATTCCCTCCGAACCGTGATCGGGATCGTGCAACGGGTGGTTGAGTCGGCCGAGACGCAGGGCGCGACGCCATCGGTGGCGTTCGCCCGCGAACTCATGGAGGGTCCCGCCGTCCGGCGACGCCGGTCGAGCGGTGTCCGCACCAGTGGGATCATCGTGTCGCCGTCGGGTGGCGTGCGGAGCCGCGAGAAGATGATCTGGCGCTGGCCTGACGCCACGGACCGGATCATCGAGGAACTGTCGTAATGGCGATCAAAGGGAGTCTCAAGGAAGCGTCACTACCGGACGTGCTGCAGTTGCTGGCGCTGGGGCAAAAGACCGGGTGCCTGTCGATCGCGGATCGCAGCAACTTCGGCTACGTCTACTTCGATCGGGGGCGCATCACCTATGCGTCGATCGTGAATCGTCGCGATCGGTTGGGCGACATTCTCGTGAAGCACGCCAAGATCAGCCAGGATCAACTGAACGAGGCCATCGACCAACAGACCCACCAGCGCGACAAGCGGCTGGGCGAGATCCTGGTCGCCCAGGAGGTCATCTCACGGGAAGACCTCGAACATTATATCCGTGTCCAGATCGAGGAGGCGGTCTATTTCCTGTTCACCTGGATGCAGGGGACGTTCAATTTCGAGAGCGACGTGGTGCCGGACCGCGAGGAGTTTCGGGTATCGATCAATCCGGAGTCGCTGCTGCTCGAGGGGGCGCGGCGCGTCGATGAATGGAGTCTGATCGAAAAGAAGATCCCGTCGTTCGACCTCATTTTCGAGGTGGAGCGCGGCCGGATCGAATCGTCCGATGTAGAACTCACCGACGCGCAACGCCAGATCGTCCCGTTGCTCGACGGCATCCGCGACGTTGCCGGCATCGTTGAAGACTCGGGCCTGGTTGAATTCGACGTTGGCAAAGCGCTGTACGGGCTGTTGTCGGCCGGGTTCGCCCATCGCACGGGCCGCAGCCAGTTCTCCAGGCCCGCGGAGGTGAACGACGCGCGCATGCAGGAGCACCGCAATCTCGGCTTCGCCTTCTACAAGACCGGGATGCTGGATGAAGCCGCCCGCGAGTTTCGCCGTGTGGTCGAGTTACGGGCCAACGACGGCGATGCGCATTTCTACCTGGGCCTGGTGGCGTTGAAGCAGGCGCGGTGGCGGGACGCGACGAGCTTCTTGCGCCACTCGGCCGAACAGGTCGGCGGCAAACCGGCCGTGCTCCACAATCTGGCGCTCGCCTACGAGCAGCTCGGACAGCTCGACCGGGCCGATTCGGCGTACGGGGACGCGGCGGCGCGGAACCGCTACGATCCGCGGATCATGACCGGATGGGGAATCGCCGCGTTGCATCGCGGCGAGTTCACCGTGGCCGCCGGGCGGCTCGACCGGGCGCGGGAGATCGGTGGCGACACCAGGATGCCGCCGATCTGGTTCTGGGCTCGGGGGCTCGCGGCGGCGGGGGAAGAGGACTACGAACAGGCCGAGAGCGTGCTGCGGGAAGGTCTGGAATGGTATCCGGGGCACGTCGTCCTGAGCAACAACCTCGCGGCCTTGCTCGACGTGCTCGGAGCCGTCGAGGAAGCCGAGAGCGTGCTGCGCGGCACCCTCGCCGAGGAACCATCGGTGCCGCAGCTCTCGAAGAACTTAGGTGACATTCTCTACCGCGGGGGCCAGTACGATGATGCGGCGGTGGCGTACCATCGGGCCATCAAGCTCGAACCGGAACTTGGTGATGATGTGTTCTTCAAACTGGGGAACATCGCGTACAAGCGGGGTGAGCGGGAGCAGGCCACGGCCTATTGGAAACAGGCGCTCGAACTGAATCCGGGGCATGAACTGGTACGCACGAATCTCGAGACGTTGAGCGCGTTGACGTGAGCGACGATGACGGCGCCGCCGGGTTGGCGTCGCTCGTGGCGCAAATCGCGCGGGCGCGCGGATTCGGGTGCGGGGCGTATAAGGAGAGTTGCCTGCGACGGCGGCTCGCCGTTCGGATGCGCGCCTGCGGGGTGTCGACCTACGCAGAGTACGCCCGCGTGCTCGAGGGGAATGCGGCGGAATACGAGCATCTGCTCGATACGCTCACCATCAACGTCACCAAGTTCTACCGGAACCGGGAGACCTGGGACGCCCTTGCCGATCGCTACGTCCCCGACCTCTGGCGCGCCCGGGGCGGTCGCCTGCGGGCCTGGTCGGCCGGGTGCGCGTCGGGCGAGGAGCCCTACACGATCGCGATCCTGTTCCTCGAGGTTGCGCGCCGGCTCGGAAGTGACGGACCGCTGCGCGCTCGTGTCGACGCGACCGATTTCGATCGGCACAGTCTGGAACGTGCCCGCCGAGGCGTGTACGCCGCCGCGGCGTTGGAGGAACTGCCGGACGAACTGCTCCGCCGTCACTTCAGTGGCGAGGGGGAATGCGCGGTGAACCCGGCGGTGCGGGAGCTCGTGCGGTTTCGCCAGCATGACTTGCTGCGCGACCCGCCGCCCGACCCGCCCTACGACCTCATCGTGTGTCGCAACGTGGTGATCTACTTTGATCGACCAAACCAGGATCGTCTGTTCTCGGCGTTTGCCGACGCGCTGACCCCCGGTGGCGTTCTCGTGCTCGGGAAGGTCGAAACACTGTTCGGAGCAGCGCGCACTTCTCTGCGGTTGGACGACACCCGTGAGCGGATCTTCCGGCGTTCGTGACGGCGCCAAAGCAAGTGGTCGGACTCGGCCAAGCCGCCGTGATGCGGCGCGACGGGACGCTTACGGCCCTCGGCCTCGGCAGCTGTGTGGCCGTCATCCTGCACGACCCTGTCGCGGCGGTGGGCGGACTCGTGCACGTCGTGCTGCCATCGGCGTCCCTCGCGCGGGATCGTTCGAACCCGGCGCGGTTCGCGGAATCGGCCGCCTTGTTTCTGGTGAACCGGATGGAAGGTGCCGGCGCGGATCGGCTGCGGGTTACGGCGCGCTTGGTGGGTGGGGCGAGCATGTTTGCGTTGTTGACGCCGCAGGGGGCGACGCACATCGGCCAACGCAACGTCATCGCGTGCCGGCTGGCGCTGCGGACCGCGGGTATCGCGCTCACGACCGAGGTGGTTGGTGGAGAGGTGGGACGCTCCGTCTGGTTCGATGTGGCGACTGGCGAAGTCGTGGTCAGGTCGGTAGGGCGTGAGCCTGAAATCGTCTGACACCCGGCGCACGGTGCTCGTCGCTGACGACAGCGCCCTGATGCGGCGCGTCTTGAGCGACGTGATCAATGCGTCCGATCGGTTCCGCGTGGTCGCGACGGCCCGCGACGGGATGGATGCGATCGAAAAGGTGCATCGCTTTGATCCGGACCTGCTGACGGTGGATTTGGAGATGCCGGAGCTGGACGGGCTGGGGGTCATCGGGTACGTCATGAGCGAACTGCCGCGACCGATCGTGCTCGTCAGCGCCTATGCCGGTCCGGGAACGGCCGCGGCCATTCGGTCGCTCGAGCTTGGGGCGGTGGAGATCGTGGCCAAGCCGGGAGGGCAGACGACCGCAGCCCTGGCGGGGTTGGGGCCCGCGCTGCTCGATGCACTGAACGCCGCCGCCAGCGCCGATGTGACCCGGGTGCCCGTGCTCGCGCGTGCGCTGGCGGCACCGCCCGTCTCTTCCGAAATTGGGGTACAGGGGCGAGCGGCGTACGCCATCGCCATCGCCGCGAGCACCGGTGGGCCGCGGGCCCTTGCCGAGGTCGTCCCCCGGTTGCCTCGCCGGCTTGGCGCCGGCGTGCTGATCGTGCAGCACATGCCACCCAAATTCACCCGGAGTCTGGCCGAACGGCTCGACCAGAACAGCGCGATTCGGGTGGTGGAGGCCGACGATGGCGTACCGTTTCTCGAGAACACCGCCTATGTCGCGCCCGGAGACTATCACATACGTGTTGCGACGGGGCATGATGGACCGTATCTCCAGCTCAGCTCCGAGCCCGCGGTCTGGGGGGTCCGACCGGCGGCCGATCCGTTGTTTCGATCGGTGGCCGCGCGCTTCGGTCCCCGCGCGCTCGGCGTGGTGCTGACCGGCATGGGACGTGACGGCGCGGAAGGCCTCCGGGCCATTCGCGATGCCGGCGGGGCCGGTTTCGCGCAGGACCGTTCGTCGGCGGTCATCTACGGCATGCCGCAGGCGGCGGTGCAGGGCGGGGGTGCCGAGTTCATCGTGTCGTTGGGGGACCTTGCCGGGGCGGTGGAAACGGAACTTCGGCGCCGGACCGCGCCATGACGGGCTATCTGGTGGTGCGCAGTGGGGCGACGCGCTTTGGCTTGCCGCTCGCGCACGTGGTTGAGGTGGTCCCCACCGAAGGCCTGACCGCGGCACCCGGGACGTCGCCCGCGGTGCGAGGGGTCATGCCGGTGCGGGGCCGACTGATACCCCTGGCGCACCTCGATGCCCTGGTGCGTGGCCGGACGCCGGACGCGACCATCGGGCACGCGGCCGTGGTGATGTCGGTCGACGGAGATCCGGTGGCGTTCGAGGTCGACGAGGCGGAGGAACTGCAACGCGCCGCGCCGGGTCCCCTCCCGTCTGGCTGGGAGTTCCCGTGGGCGGTAGGTGTGGCCCGCGTCGGCGACACGCTGATTCCGATACTCGATGTCGCCTCGTTGGTGGAGCGATTGCGGTCGATACAGATACGGGAGGCGTCGTGACGATGACCCATGCCGGAGACGAAATCCAGCTGGTGGTGTTCCGGATCGGGGCGCAGCACTTCGCGCTCAACGTGTTTCAGGCGGAGCGCATTCTCCTGTACGAAGCGCCGAGCCCGCTGCCCCAGGCGCCCGATTTCCTCGAAGGGATGGTGAGCTACGGCGACGCGTCGATCCCGCTCGTCGACATGCGCAAGCGGTTTGGGGTCGCGGCCCCTGTCCAGGACGAGACGAGGACCATCGTGTTGGAACTGGATCAAGGGCGCATCGGGATCGTGGTCGATGCGGTGCAAGACGTCGTGAGCGTCGATGCGGACCGCATCGAGAGGCCGCCTGACATCGTCCGCAAGCTGGCGGCGGAGTGCATCAGCGGGATCGTGCGCATCGGGACTCAGCCCGTCATCATTCTGGCGGTGGCGACCCTGCTGTCATCAACCGAGCGTATCGCGCTCGAGGAACTGATCGTGGAAGTGGTCCATGAGTGACGACATCGTGACGCCCCTCCGGGCACTGTACGCGTCGATTTCCCGGCGCCTCGATGACGCGTCCGCGTCCGAGCAGCGCGAGGCCGTCAAACGTGAGATCATCGCGCTGTTCAAGACCGTGGATGAGGCCATCGTAGACCTCACGAACCTGAAAGAGGACATTCGGGTCCTCGTGGATAAGTACAAACAACTGCAGGCGAGCCACGCCGGCGAACTTGGCCCCCAGTTCACGGCTCAGGTCCCGGCGGTTCACGTCAGTCACATCGATGCGTCCACGTTGATCGAGAAGGGGTGGAACCTCATTTCGCTCGGGGACTTCGAGGGTGCGATCCAATCACTGCAGAAAGCGCTCCAGTACTCCCCGGGTGACGCGCAGGCCGAGTCGCTGCTCGGCTGGGCACAGATGAAGCACGAGGATTACGATGACGCCCTGTCGACCTTCCAGAAGGTCCTGATGAAGGAACCCGCGAACGCCCTGGCGCGCATCAACGTGGGCTATATCTGTCTCAAGAAGGAGATCTTCGGCGAGGCCATTGAGCATCTCTCCAAGGCCATCCGCCTGGACAACGACAAGAAAGCCACCCTGTACGCCCATTTCTACCTTGGACTCGTGTACCTCGAGCGCGAGATGTATGAAGACGCGGTGACGTTCTTCGAGAAGACGATTGCCTTGGGACCCAATCTGATCGAGGCGTATTACGAGCGCGGGCGCGCCCAATGGTATGCCGGTGATACGGACGCCGCGAAGGAGACGTGGGAACAGGGATTCAAAGCCAACAAGTTCAATCCCTGGGGCAAGCGCTGCCAGGAGACCCTCGAACTCGTGGCCAAGGGAGAGGAGCCGCCTCGCACCTAGCCAGGCTGCTCGTTCCGCTCCTGCTGCAGCAGCCTCAGACCGTGCAGGTTGGCTCGGTGCGTGCGGTGTATTGGGGTGACGATGGTGTGGTGGCGACGGCGCTGGCCGAGCATGCGGATGGCATCCACGAGTGGCCCGGCATTGGCTACCTGGAGCCGTTTCCGATCCGGCTGATCGTGACGCGGTCGGCACGGCGGTTCGATTCGCTGACCGCCGGGCGGGTGCCGGGTTGGTCGGGCGCGGCGGCGCTGCCGGCCGCCAACACGATCGTCATCAAGGTTGGGCCCGACCCATTTCAGACGTTATCGCACGAGATGGCCCACCTCGCGCTCAACCGGGTGGCGCCACGCGGCGTCCCGCGCTGGTTTGCCGAAGGCTACGCGGCGCGCGCCGCCGGTGAGTGGGGCCGGCTCAGCGTGCTTGATGTCAACTGGGCGCTGCTGCGCGGGACGATCCCGAGCTTTGGCGCGATCAACCGTGCATTGCGCAGTGGGCCGACGAACGCGCGGGCGGCGTACGCCTTGTCGACGACCGCGATACTGTTCCTGGAACGCTTGGGAGGAGAACGCGGCCTCGCGCCGCTGCTGGCGAATCTGGGGGAGACGGGCGATCTGGATCGGGCCTTCCGGCGGACCCATCTCCTCACGCTGAGTCACGTCGAAGCGTTGTGGCAGCGCGACGTCCGTCGTCGATACGGGTGGCTGCTGTTGACGTCGTCGCTGACGCTGTTTTGGGGGCTCACCGCCGTACTCGTCGGCTTGGTGTGGTGGCGACGACGGCGGCGCGACCGTGTGCGCAAGGCTGCGTTGGATGTGGGGTGGGAGCTTCCGTCCGACGAGCCGCCTGACGTTGCTTGACGCCATCGGAACTTCCCGTTAGCGTCAGTGTCTATGTCAGATAAGGGCGTGTCGGCGGCCAACTTGCAGTTCGGGGTGAAGAACGTGACCCTGCTTTCGGCCGCGGTCGTGGCGCTGGTGCTTGGCTACGTGCTGCTGGCCGGCGGATCCACCACGGTGGCCCCGATTCTGCTGGTGCTTGGCTACTGCGTGCTGTTTCCGCTCGGGCTTGCGCTGTAGCGGCCCGGTCCGGGCGAATAGCTCAGCCGGTTCAGAGCGCCTGCCTTACACGCAGGATGTCGGGGGTTCGAATCCCTCTTCGCCCATCGCGACGCGAGCAATCGTTTGGAGACTCATTCGGAGGACGGTAGCGTGGAGAAGGCGAGCCTGACAACGCGATCAACGGTGGTGCCCATCGTGATGCTTGCGGTAGGGCTGGCGCTTCCGTCGATACTCGAGGCCCAGTCGGGCCGGTCGGCCAACGAGCGTGTGCTCGTGTTGCCACCCCTGCCCATGGACGGTACCGACACCTCGTACGCGATCACGTTCGCGTCCGAGTTGCGCAACCGCATGGCGGCCAAGTATCGGTTTCGCCTCAGTGTGATCCCGAGCGAGACCATTTGCGAGGCCCTGCAGGCGTCGGGGTTCGATTGTGACGGGATCCTCGACCCGCAGAACGCCGACCCGCTGGCCCGCTTTCTCCAGGCGAGCGGGTACATCGTGGGGTGGGTCGATCACGGCCGGGACAGCACGCGGGTCTCCGTGCGTCTGGTGGATCGGGCACGGTCGGGGCTGTCTGGGTGGAATACGTTCTCCGCGCCGGCCGCACGTTCAGTGCAGGACATCGCGCGGGATGTGTCGGACGGGCTGGACGACCAGGTCAAAGCCGCCGAGCAGGCCAGGGAGTGCGACTCACGGCGCGAGCGCAGCGACTTCGGAGGCGCGCGCGACCGGGCTCAGCGGGCGTTCGGTTTCTCTCCCAATCACCCATCGGCCGCGATGTGCGTCGCCCTGATCTTCGAGGTGCAACAGCAGCCGGAGGACAGCCTCATCTTCGTCCTCGAGAAGGCGGTGCGGGGAGATTCGCTCAATGCCCGGGCGTGGGAGATGTTGGGACGTCGCTACCTGGCCAACCATGACACCGTCAAGGCGATCAACGCCTTTGAGTCCCAGCTGCGGGCCGACCCCAACAACCTCACCCTCCGCCACGGCGTCGCGGTTGCCCGGATGCAGCAGGGAGACTTTGAAGCCGCCGTCGAGATTCTCCAGTACGCGCTCGATCGCAATCCACTGGATCTACCAACGCTCCAGTTCAAGGCCCGGGCGTGCGTCGACGGCGAAATCTGGCCGTGCGCGCTCGATGCGTTGGCGGCGCAGTACGAAGTGGACTCGGCCTTGATCGGCAACGGGGAGTTCTACGGCAAGATCTTCGGTGCCGCCCAATCGATCCCCGACACCGCCGCCATGTTGCAGTGGTCCGAAGAGGCGGTCAGCCAGATTCCCACCTCGGTCGCCCTGTGGCGTGCGCGGGCGGCGGCACTCAAGGACGCCGGGGAGCGCGATCGCGCGCTCGAGGCGTACGATCGCATCATCGCGCTGGATACCACGCAGCTTTCGAGTGCCTTGGCAGCGGTGCAATTGCTGCTCGACAGCACGTTGGTGATCGATTCGACCGTGCCGCTCGATACGATGCGGTTGGCCCGTGCGGATTCGCTGCTGCAACTCGTCCTGCGCGGCCGGCAGGACACGACCACCGTGATGAACGTGGCGCTATCCTACTTCGGGCCCGGCGCGCGTATGGTCCAGCACAAGATCCATTATCCGCTCGCGGCGCGGTTTCTCGAACAGGCGGTCGCTCACGATCTGCTCAACGGGCGACTCAGCACGCAAGCGAACTTCTTTCTCGGGCTCGCGTACTTCTTCCAGGTGCCGGATTTGGATACCGAGGTGCGAGAGTCCAAGTCGTGTGAGATGGTTGACGTGGAAATGAACTTGATCACCAGGGGCATTGCCGCCATGACCACTGGTGCCTCGATCAGTCAGCAGACGGCGACGACGATTCTGCAGTACCTCCGCCAATACGATGAAGCGGTCAAGACGTACAAGCCGGTGTTTGAGTGTCCCTGAGCCACACGCCTTGAAAGTAGGGCGTTGGGTACCTAGCTTCCTTGGCTCGCTGCATGAGGGGCTGTAGCTCAGCTGGTTAGAGTGCCGGTCTGTCACACCGGAGGCCGCGGGTTCAAGTCCCGTCAGCCCCGTTCTCGCCTCAGCACAGCGTCGGTCAGGTTGCAGGCCCCGGTTGCCATCTGCACGGGGCCTCTTTCTTTACATACAGTGTCCGAATCTGTTTACCACGTCCCGGTCCTCGCCGGGGACGTGGCACGTCTCGCGGCCGGACGACGCCGCGCGGTCGATGGCACGACCGGAGGTGGCGGGCACACCGCCATCCTGCTCGAGGCCGGCGCCCGTGTGCTGGCGATCGACCGGGATCCGAACGCGATCGCGGCTGCGCAAGCCCGCCTCCCGGCGGGGGATGTCACCTGGGTGACCGGTGCATTCGCCGATGAGCGGGTGCTCAATCGGGTCCGGCGGTTCAGGCCGGATTTCGTGCTGCTCGATCTCGGGGTTTCCTCGCACCAGCTCGATGCGGACGCGCGCGGCTTTTCATTTCGGCGCGACGTTCCGCTCGACATGCGCATGTCCGCGACCGGACGGTCGGCGGCCGATCTCCTGAATACGGGCACGCTGGCGGAGCTGGCGGACCTGTTTCACCGGTTTGGTGACGAACGGCGGGCGCGGCGGCTGGCGGAGACCGTTGTCCGACGGCGTGCGGATGCCCGGTTCGCGACGAGTGACGACTTGGTGAATGCCATTCGACGGGCCCTCGGCCCGCGGACCGGGCCCGGCGACTTTGCGCGGTTGTTCCAGGCGGTGCGCATGGCGGTGAATCATGAGATTCCCCAACTGGAACGCGCCCTACCGGGATTCCGGGACGCGCTGGTGGCTGAGGGTATCCTGGTCGTCATCACCTACCATTCGGGGGAAGATCGGCTGGTCAAGCACCAATTCGCCGAGTGGGTTCGTCGCTGCGTCTGCCCACCCAAGTCCCCGCTGTGTACCTGTCGGGCGAGGGCGCTGGGACGGCTCCCGTTTCGCAAACCGCTGGTCGCGGCGGACAGCGAGGTCGGTGCCAACCCGCGCGCGCGGAGCGCCAAGCTGCGGGCGTTTGTGAGGGACGATGGCAGCTAGAGGGCGCCACTGGTTGATTGCCTGGCTCATCGCCGTGCTCGGGGTCCTGACGTGGGTCGTGGCTCGCCAAACGGCCAGCCACCTCCTCGCGCGGGAACTCGACGATACCCGCTCGGAACGCTCGGCGGCGGAAGCGGAGAAGGCCGAGTTGCTGCGGCGGATTCGCGCCGCCGGCAGCCGCGCGGCGCTCATCCCGCGTGCGGAATCCCTCGGCCTGCGCTTGCCCGCCGACTCGGAGATCGTCATCCTGCAGATGCCCGATTCGGGAGGACGCTAGTGGCAAAAGCGGAGGTCCGGCTGAGTGCGGTCGAGGTGGCCTTTGTGCTCGGCCTGACGGTGCTCCTGGTGCGCGTTGGCCAGGTCCAACTGGTGCGGGGTGCCGAATTCGCCGCGGCAGCCGATAGCCAGCGTACCGAGACGGTCGAATTGCCGGCCCGCCGCGGCAGTCTGTTCGATCGGACCGGCGTGCCGCTTGCCGCCACGCTCGAAAGCTATCAGGTCGGAATCGCGCCCAATGAGTTGCGTGACCCCCCGCGCGAGGTGCGACTCATCGCCGCGCAACTCGGGTTGTCGGAGCGCCAGATCCGGACGCGGCTCTCGGATCGGTGGATCGAGTTCCGCGGCCCCTTCTCGTCTGCCCAAGTCTATCCATTACGGGCCGTGCGTGGGGTCCACCTCACGGCGTCGTTTGCGCGATTCTATCCCGATCCGGACCTGGCCCGACAGCTGCTCGGCCGGCCCGCCGGCGACGGCTCGCCGGCGGGCGGAATCGAACGCGTGTTGGATTCCCTGCTGACCGGTCACGCCGGCCACGGGGTCGTGATTCGGGACGGCAAAGGGCGCGCCTACGAATCCCCTTCCCGTTTGAGCGCGTTCCCCGTTCCGGGGCACGACGTCCATCTGACGATCGATGCCGGTGTGCAGGAAATCGTCGAGAACGCACTCGCCGAAGCCATCGATCGATTCGACGCCGCCGGTGGCGACGTCGTCGTGATTGACCCGCGGACGGGAGAGGTGCTGGCGGTATCATCCCGCCGTGCCGACGGATCGACGCCGTCGAGTGCGTTCACGTCGGCTTTCGAACCCGGCTCAACCGCGAAGATCTTCGCGGCGGCCGCGTTATTGGCGCGGAACCGGGTGGAGCCGGACGACTCGGTGTTTGGTGAGGGTGGCCGATGGGTGACGCCCTCCCGTACGCTCGAAGACGAGCACGAATCCGAAACCCCCTGGATGACACTGGAGCAGGCCATCCGGATCTCCAGCAACATCGCCGCCGTCAAGTTCGCGGCCCTGCTCGATCCGGCCGAGCAATTCATGATGCTGCGCGCCTTTGGTTTCGGAACGGCGACGGGCATCGAGTATCCGGCGGAATCGCGCGGCACCCTTCGGCTTCCGTACCAGTGGAGCGGGACCACGCCGCAGGCGTTGGCGATCGGGTATGAGATCGCGGTGACGCCCTTGCAGCTCGCGCTCGCCTATGGAGCGATCGCCAATGATGGCGTGCTGATGCGACCGGCGCTGATCAAGCGCATCATTGCGCCGGGACGGGACGTGATCGTCGAGCACGTGCCGGAACCGGTCCGTCGCGTCGTGCCGATCGAGATTGCCCGGGAACTCCGGGAGATGCTGCGCGGCGTGACGAGTGCCGGTGGGACTGGCGCCACCGCCGCCCTCAGCACCTTCGAAGTCGCCGGCAAGACGGGCACCGCTCGGGTGGCGGGCCCCGGCGGCTACGTGGCCGGGTCGCACATTGCGGTGTTCGCGTCGATCTTCCCGGCCGGCGATCCGCAGCTCGTGATGGTGGTGAAGCTCGATAATCCGCGGGGGACCTACGCCAGAGTCAGTGCCGCACCGCTCACGCGTGCGGTGTTGGAACAGGTGCTCGCGGCGCAGACCAATGCGCTCGACCGGACGCGTATGACGCGAAACGCGGCGCCGGTGCCGCGTCGCGCGCCCTCGACCGGAGCGGACATGCCGCGGGCCGTGATCGATTTGCCCGACACCGCGCGCCCGGCGCGCCTGACCCGCGCGGTACCGGACGTGCTTGGCCTCGCGCCGCGTGAGGCGGTTCGGCGCCTGCACGCCGCGGGGTTTCGGGTCCGGTTGGAGGGAAGCGGACCGATCGTCGACGCGGTACCGGCTGCCGGTGATACGGCGACCACCGGCGCGATCGTCGTGCTGCGCGGCACACACCGGCGGGGATTATGACCAACCTGGCCGCGATGGTTGACGCGTTGCGCGAAGCGGGAGTCCTGATCCGGTCCCCGTCGGCGGCACCGGTGGTCTGCTCGGTTGCGGTGGATTCGCGGTTGGTGGAACCCGGATCGCTCTACTGCGCCGTCCGTGGCACGGCCCGGGACGGCCACACGTTCATCACCGACGCGCTTGCTCGTGGTGCCGCCGCCGTCCTCGTCGAGGATCAGGTGGAACACCCGGTGCCCACCGTCGTGGTGCGGGACGGACGCGCGGCCGCGGCCATCGCCGCCGCGGTATGGTACGGCTGGCCGGGCCGTGCCATGACGGTGGTTGGGGTGACGGGAACGAACGGAAAATCGACGACCGTCTCGTTCACGAGGCACCTGCTCAACGCCGGCCACGATGTCGGTGTGCTCGGAACGCTTGGTGCCTACGACGGTGCGGGTGCGTCGATCGCGGGGTGGACGGGTCTGACCACGCCCGGGCCGGTCGAATTGCAGGCGACGCTGGCAGCCATGCGAGATCGCGGGTGTACGACGGTCGTGATGGAGGCGTCTTCCCATGCGCTGCACCAGCGGCGGTTGGTGGGGCTTGGTTTCCGCGCCGCCGTCTACACGAACCTCACCCACGAGCACCTCGACTACCACGGGGACCTGGACGCCTACTTGGCGGCGAAGCGCTTGCTGTCGGCGCAGCTGGTTGACGGTGGCGTCGACGTCATCAATGCCGATGACCCCGCGTGGCGGGGTCCGGGAGGCCGCGACGGCACCCGCCGAATGACCTTCGGGCTGGACCCTGCCGCGGACGTGCGCGGGAGCGTCACCGGCCGGGATGCCACAGGCAGCGACGTCGACATCCAAGTATCCGGAAGCTGCGTTTCGGTCCGCGTCCCCATCCCGGGCGAATTCAACGTCTCGAACGCGCTCGCCGCATTCGCCGCCTCCGTCGCGGTCGGCCGCGATCCGGCGACGGTCGGCGCGCGACTGCGTACCGCGCCGCCGGTGCCCGGGCGGATGGAACGCCTCGTGACGGCGGCGTACACGGTGCTGCGCGACTATGCGCACACGCCCGATGCGTACAGGCGCGTGCTGCGCACGCTGCGTCCCATTACGTCCGGGCGGCTGATCATCCTGTTCGGATGCGGGGGGGACCGGGATCGCGCGAAGCGAGCGATCATGGGTGAGATTGCCGGTCGCGAGGCCGATCTCGCCGTGGTGACGTCGGACAACCCGCGTCACGAAGATCCCGAGACGATTCTGGATGACATCGAGCGGGGATTGACGGGGGTCGCCCATCTTCGCATCACGGACCGGCGGGAAGCGATCGAGCGCGCCGTGCGCATGCTGGAACCGGGGGACTGCCTGCTGCTGGCCGGAAAAGGCCACGAGACGTACCAGATCGTTGGGAACGACAAGCAACCGTTCGACGAGCGGCACATCGTGTTGAGCGCACTCGCGCGGACGGCGCCATGAGCGGCTGGGACAGCGCGCGGGTTGCCAGGCTACTCGGTGTGGCGGCGCCTGCGGCGACGCGGCATCGGTCCATCGCCACCGACACGCGGGTGCTGCGGCCCGGCGATCTGTTCGTCGCGCTTGCCGGCGAGCGGTTTGACGGCCACGATTTCCTCGAGGCGGCGCGCGCCGCCGGGGCTACGGGCGCGGTCGTGCGACACGGAACACCGCCGGTGGCGGGTCTCGTGTTCTACGAGGTCGACCGCCCGCTGGCGGCGCTGGGATCGTTGGCCAATGCCCGTCGTCGCGCCATGACATGCCCGGTCGTGGCCATCACCGGAACCAACGGCAAGACCTCCACCAAGGAATTCGTATCCGCCGCACTCGGTTCATTGGGGCCGGTGAGCGCGACCCGCGCGAACCAGAACAACGAAATCGGCGTGCCGCTCACCATCTTGGAGGCGCCGCCGGAGGCGGCGGCACTCGTGGTGGAGGCTGGCGCCAGTGAACCCGGCGAGATCGGACGGCTTCGGGCCATCGTCGAACCGACCATCTCGGTCGTCACGAACGTCACCGCGGGACACGTCGCGGGGTTCGGCTCGATCGGGGCGATCTTGACGGAGAAGCTGGCTCTCGTTGATGGGGTGGCGACCGCCGTCGTTGGCACGACCCCGCGCGTGTTGGCGGGGCGGGCGCGGGAGGTCGCCGCGCGCGTGATCACCGCCGGACTCGACGCGGATGCCGACATCACGCCGGACCGATGGGAGTGGGAATCCGACGGCCACGTGCGGATCGAGTGGCGGGCATCGACCGTGCGCGTGCCGGTGGTTGGCCGGCACCTCGCCGAGAACGCCATGCTGGCGCTCGCGGTCGCTGAGGTCCTCGGGGTGGACCCGGCACGCGCCATGGCGGAACTGGCCGCGGCGCGCGTCCCGGGCGGTCGCTGCGAGGTGATCGCGCATGGCGGCGTGACGGTGCTGCACGACGCGTACAACGCGAACCCGGCATCGTTGGGTGCGGCGCTGGAAACCGTCATGGCGATGCGGGGAAACCGGCCGATGGTGATCCTCGTCGGCACGATGCTCGAGTTGGGTGCCGGCGCCGACGCCGCTCACCGCCACGCCGCCGACGCCATTGTGGCGTCGCGCCCCGACCTGGTCGGTGCCGTTGGCGATTTCGGGCCGGCGCTCGAGCGGCATCGGGAGACGCTCGGCGATCGACTGGTGATCGCGGGCGACCCCGACACGCTGGGTCGTCGCGTGGCGGAACGACTGACCGGCACCGAAGTGGTCTTGATCAAGGCGTCGCGTGGCGTGAGGCTGGAACAGGTGCTTCCCTATCTTCTGGACGATCGTGAGGCGTCGTGCTCTACCACTTCCTGACACCGCTCGCGAGCGACTTCCTCATCTTCAACCTCTTCAACTACCTGTCGTTTCGCGCGGTCGGGGCCGCCGCCACCGCCGTGTTTCTTACGTTCCTCATCGGTCCTCCGACGATTCGCCTCCTCAAACGACTTGGCGTGGGCCAGATCGTGAGGGCCGAGGGACCGGCGAGCCACCAGGGGAAGCGCGGCACGCCGACGATGGGGGGGCTCATCATCCTGACCTCCGTGGTCGTCCCGACGCTGCTGTGGGCGCGATGGGACAATCGGTACATGTGGGTCGCCTTGCTGGCGACGTTGTGGATGGGCGCCATCGGGTTCGTGGATGACTACTTGAAGGTCGTTCGACGGAAGTCGCGCGGTCTCGTGGCCCGCCACAAGTTCATCGGCCAGATGACGGCTGGGGTGGCGCTGGGCATCTACCTGCTCGCCTACCCGATGGCCCAGGACCTCCAGGCGAGCGCGACGACCTTACCGTTTTTCAAGTACGTGCTGGTCGTATTCGTGCCCGTGGCGTACGTGGCGTTTGTGGCGTTCGTGCTGGCGGGCACCAGCAACGGCGTGAACCTCACCGATGGGCTCGACGGGTTGGCGATCGGGTTGACGATGATCGCGGCGGGTGCGTTCGCGATCTTCGCCTATCTATTCGGACGGGTGGACTGGGCGGGATACCTCGGCGTCTACTACCTGCGCGGAGCGGGGGAACTGACCGTCTTCTGTGCGACGCTCATGGGAGCGGCGTTGGGATTCCTCTGGTACAACGCCCATCCGGCGCAGGTGTTCATGGGCGATACCGGGAGTCTGGCCATCGGGGGCGCGTTCGGCACGGTCGCGATCCTGCTGAAGTCCGAGTTCTTGCTCCTGCTGATCGGCGGCGTATTCGTCGCGGAGACGCTCTCCGTCATCATCCAGACGTCGGTATTCAAGTGGCATCGCCGCCGTCGCGGCCGCGCGTATGCCGAGCAGCATCGCGTCTTCCGCATGGCGCCGCTCCATCACCACTTCGAGAAGATCGGGTGGCCGGAATCGAAGGTCGTCACCCGCTTCTACATCGTGGGCGTGTTATGCGCCCTGTTTGCGCTGTCGACCCTGAAGATCCGGTGATTCCCCCGTCGTGGCGGGTCGGGGAGGTGGCCGTCATCGGCCTCGGACGTTCCGGTGCAGCGGCGAGCCGATGGCTGGTGGCCCACGGGGTCCGGGTCTACGCGTCCGACGCATCGGATTCCGCCTCGCTGCGTGCCACGGCGCAGGCGCTTGGACCGCTCGGCGTGCATACGGATGTCGGCAGGCACGACCTTGACCGTGTGGCGAGGGCCGCGGCGGTCATCGCATCGCCCGGAGTGCCGCCGGACGCGGCGCCGCTTGCCGCGGCGCGCGACGCGGGGGTCACCATACGCTCGGAACTGGACCTCGCCGCCGCCGCGCTCTCCGACGCGACGCTGATCGTGGTCACCGGGACCAACGGCAAAAGCACCACGACGGCGCTCGTCGCGCACCTGCTGTCGTGCGCGGGCATGCCCGCCGTGGCCGCCGGGAACATCGGCCGTCCCCTGATCGACGTCGCGCTCGACCCTGTGCCGCCACGGTGGCTGGCGGTCGAAGCGTCGTCCTTCCAGTTGCACGACTCCCCCGGTCTCGCTCCGGCGGTGGGTGTGCTTACGAACCTGGCGCCGGATCACCTCGACCGGTATCAGACGCTCGAGGCCTACTACGCGGACAAACGCCAGCTCTTTCGCAACGCCACGGCGTCGACGACGTGGGTTCTCAACGGGGACGACGCCCCCGTCATCGAGTTGGCGCGCGGCGTCCCGGGTCTCCAGCGCACCTGGCGCCAGGGCCATCCCGCCGACGCGTGGTTCGACACCGTGGCGAACCGCTTCATGCTCGGCGACGACGTCCTCGGCTCGCGCGACCTACTGCCGTTGCTCGGCGCACACAACGTTGACAACGCGCTGGCCGCCGTCCTCGCCGTGGTGGCGGTGGGGGCACCGGCCGCCACGCTGAGCGAACACCTGGCGACCTTCCGCGCCCTGCCGCATCGCCTTGAACCCGTCGCCGACATCGACGGCGTGTTGTGGATCAACGACTCGAAGGCCACCAGCCCGGCTTCGACACGCGTCGCGATCCGGTCCATGACCCGACCGTACGTGCTGTTGCTCGGCGGGCGCCCCAAAGTCACCTCGTTTGCCGACCTCGCGCCGGATATCGGACCCTCTTGCCGCGCGGTGGTGACGTTCGGAGAAGCGGCGGGCGTGATAGCGCACGGGCTGCAGGACGCGGTCAGGGTCGTTCGAGTCGGGTCCATGGGCGATGCGATTGCCACTGCGCGGACGCTGGTGCAGCCCGGTGACGTCGTGTTGTTATCCCCCGCCTGCACCAGCTTCGATGCGTTCGCCGACTTCGAGGACCGCGGCGACACGTTCCGCCGCCTGGTGACCGAAGCGTGACGACCGCCTCAGCGCGGTACCGCGCGAACTGGCAGGGACGGTTGCTCGGCATGGTTGCGGCGACCTTGGCCGTGTTCGGCGTTGCCGCCGTGTACGGCGCCTCGAGCATCGTCGCGGTGCAGAGTGGCGAGCCCGGCTCGGCCTTCGCCCTGCGTCAGCTCACGGGCGTGATCGTCGCGGGGGTGGGGCTGTCAATCGCGGCCCGCGTCGACTACCACGTGTGGGCGCGCCTTGCCTGGCCCATGATGTTGGCGACCATCGCGGTGCTCACGCTTCCGTATCTTCCGGGCCTGCGGGGCCTCACCCCCGAGATCAACGGGGCGCGGCGGTGGCTCGATCTCGGGCTGGTGAGGGCGCAACCGTCGGAGTTCGCCAAGTTCGCCGTCGTGGTGTGGGCGGCGATGCTGGCGGCGAAGAAGGAAGACGCCATACGGGAGTTCAAGCGGGGCGTCTTGCCGTTTCTCGTCATCGGCGTGCCGGTCTGTTTGCTCATCCTGTTCCAGCCCAATCTGTCGACCGCGGTCCTCACCGCGTTGCTGCTCGGGATCGTCATGTTCACCGCCGGCGCCCGCATCGGGCACTTCCTCCTGTTGATGCTTGCGGCGATTCCGGTGGTTTGGCACGAACTGGTGACGGTGCAGTACCGCGTCGCGCGGATGGTGACGTTCCTGAGTCCCGGCGCGGAAGCATCTGAATCGAATTGGCAGATCCAGCAGTCGTTGGTCGGGATTGGATCGGGGCGGCTGTTCGGCGTCGGGTTTGGCGAGGGTCTGCAGAAGCTCGGCTACCTGCCGTACGCCTATTCCGACTTCGTGTTCAGCACGATCGGTGAGGAGTGGGGCTTCGTTGGGAGCGCGCTCGTGATCCTGCTGTTCGGCCTGTACATCTGGATGGGCTTCCGGATCGCGCGCGAGGCACCCGATCGATTCGGGCTGCTGCTGGCCACCGGGTTGACGGCGCTGGTGGGGGTGACGGCCATCGTGCATATCGCCGTGACGTTGGCACTCATCCCCACGACCGGCCTTCCGCTGCCGTTCGTTGCGTATGGCCGATCCAACCTCGTCGTGTCGCTTGTGGCGACCGGCGTCCTGATCAACGTGGGACGGGCGGGTGCGGCGGCGCGATGAATATCGTCATTGCCGGCGGTGGAACGGGCGGTCATCTCATGCCGGCACTCGCGCTGGCGGCGGCCCTGCGCCGCAGACGGGCCGACCTCGACCCGGTGCTCGTCGGCGCCGTGCGCGGGGTTGACCGCTTTATCCTCCCGCAACGCGAGTATCGCCACTACCTCCTCCCGACCGAGCCGATCTACCGGCACCAATGGTGGCGCAACGTCAGGTGGCCCATGATTCTCCCGCGGCTCCTCAGGCAGGTTGGGGAACTGCTCGACCGCGAGCAACCGGCGCTGGTGGTGGGCACGGGCGGATACGCGTCGGCACCTGTGCTGTACCTCGCGTCGCGGCGCGGGATTCCGATCGCGCTCCAGGAGCAAAACGCGTGGCCGGGCATCGCCACGCGGCGCTTGTCGCGGCGTGCGCGCCAGATCCACCTCGGCTATCCCGAGGCCCGAGCCCGCCTGCGGGTGGGGCCGGATACCGTCGTCTACGACTCGGGGAATCCCATCGTACCGCCGCTGGCGGTAGCGAAGGACGCGGCCCGTCGTGGACTCGGTCTGCCGGAGCGTGTCCCGGCCATCCTGGTGATGGGTGGCAGCCAGGGGGCTCGCGCGCTGAACGAGGCGACGAGTGCCGCGCTCGATGCGGGGTTGTTTGGCGCGGTGAGCGTGCTCTGGAGTACCGGGGCACGCACGTTCCCCAGGTACGCATGCCACGCCTCGGACACGGTGCTGGTCAAACCGTTCTGGGATCCGATCGGTGACGCCTACGCCGCGGTCGATCTGGTCGTCGGCCGGGCCGGGGCCATGACGACCGCCGAACTGGCCGCGTGGAAGTTGCCCAGCGTGTTGGTGCCACTGCCCGGCGCGGCGGCGGATCACCAACGCCGTAACGCCGAGGCGCTCGCGGCGGCGGGCGCTGCCATCCACCTGCCGGAGTCCGCGCTGTCGCCGGCGCGTCTCGCAACCGAGTGCACCGGCGTGCTTGGCGATCCGGCGCGCCGCGCGCGCATCGCTCAATCGGCGGCTGCACGGGCGCGTCCGGGCGCGGCAGACGAGATTGCGGCACGGTTGATCGAGATTGTTGCGTAAACGCAACGGCTTTCGTAACTCTCGAATTGACCTTATATTAGCTGCCCAGCCAATGCAACTTTTCGCCCCGGACGACCCTCGGCCACTCCATTTCATGGGGGTGGGCGGTGCAGGGATGAGTTCGCTGGCCCTCCTGGCCAGGCGACGGGGCGTTACGGTCACAGGGTGCGATATCGATCCGGCAGGCGCGATGGACGTCGCGAATGCCGGAGCCGAGATCGCAATCGGACATGATGCGGCGCACGTGAAGGGGGCTCGCGCGGTCGTGCATACGGCGGCCGTGGCACTCGATCACCCGGAACTCCAGGCGGCGCGTGATGCCGGCATACCCGTCGTGCGGCGCGCGGACGCGCTGCACGCGGTGGTCGAGTCGGGTACGGTGGTGGCGATTGCCGGGACGCACGGCAAGACGACCACCACGGTGATGACCACGGAGGCGCTGGCGCACGCCGGCTGCCATCCAACGGGATTGGCCGGCGGCAGAGTCGCATCGTGGGGCGGGAACGCGCGCCTGGACGGCAATCACCTTTTCGTGGTCGAGGCGGATGAGTACGACCGCGCGTTCCTGGCATTACGGCCCACGGTCGCGGCGATCACGAACGTCGAAGCCGATCATCTCGAGTGCTACGGATCGGTGGCGGACCTCGAGGCGGCCTTCGTCGAGTTTGCGGGGCGGGCCCGCCACGTCGTGGTAGGCGCCGGCGATCGCGGGGCCCTGCGCGTGGCGGGTCAGTTGGCTGGGGTCGTGTGGCGTGTCGGGATGGAAGACGATGCGGACGTGCGTGTCTTGCGCGTGGATCGCAGTCCAAGTGGGACGACGGGGGTGGTCCGGTTCGGGTCTGGCCGGGAAGTACCGCTGCGCCTTTCCGTGCCCGGGTTGCACAACGTGCGCAACGCGGCGGTCGCGCTCGCGGTGGTTGAGGCGCTGGGGCATGACTCGGCCCTCGCGGCTCGGGGTCTCGAACGGTTCGTGGGCGTGGGACGCCGATTCGAGATCGTCGGTGAGGCGCGTGGTGTCACGGTGGTGGATGACTACGCGCACCACCCGACGGAGGTGACCGTGACGATCGCGGCGGCGCGCCAGCGGTTTCCGGCGGCTCGGGTGGTGGCGGTGTTTCAACCGCACCTGTACTCGCGGACCAAGGCGCATGGGGATGCGTTTGGTATCGCGTTGTCGTTGGCGGATGTCGTCGTGGTGACGGAGGTGTACGGCGCGCGCGAACGGCCCATGGCAGGTGTCACGGGCCGCAAGGTGGCCAAGGCGGCCGAGCGCGCCGGGGCCGAGACACATTGGCTCCCGCACCGGGACGCGTTGGCGGATCGACTCCTGGAGTTGGCGCGCGACGGTGACGTGGTCCTGACGATGGGTGCGGGCGACATCACCGACGTCGGGCGGGAGTTGTACCGCCGTCTCCGCGGACGCGCGGCGTGATCCGACGGGACCGGGTGGGTCTCGTCGTGCTCGTGACGGCCGTCGTGATCGGATCGCCGTTGCTGTTGCGTCATGTCCCGTTTTTTCGGGTGCGGCGCGTGGAGGTGGTGGGGGCGCGGTATCTGACGCCCCGCGCAGTCCTTGGGGCCATGGCGCTCGCGGCCGATCACAACGTGTTCGATCGGGTGGGTCCGGCTGCCGCGCGGGTGCGGGCGATGGACGGGATCGTCGACGTCTCGGTTGACCGGCGACTCCCGGCGACGCTCCGCGTGACGGTCGCTGAACGCATGCCCGCGCTGTTCGTGCGGGGCGTGGGCGGGTTGGGGGTCGTCGATTGTGATGGACGATCGTTGCCCTACGATCCGACGCAGTCGGCGCTCGACCTGCCGATTGCCGATGAGGCTGATACGACGTTGGCCCGTACGGCGTGTGCGGTTCGGTCGAGCGCCTCGACGTTGTTTGAGGAGGTGGACGTGGTGCGAAGGGTCGGAGCCGATGCGGTGCGTCTCGATATCGGTTGGCAGCGAGTCCTGATCCCGGCGATGGCGCCGGTAGGCCGGATTCGGGCTGTCGAGGTCGTGCGGCGTCACATCGCCGCGCAGGGCGTCGTGGTTGGCGAGTTGGATGCGCGGTACGCCGGCTGGGTCGTCGCGCGGCGGGTCGGCTCGTGAAGCGCGACCGCCTGATCGCCGGGCTCGACCTCGGGAGCACCAAGACCTGCGCGGTGATCGGGCAGGCCACCGGGGATGCCCGGCACCCGGGCGTCAAGATCCTGGGTGTCGGCGTGGCCAAGGCGAGCGGGGTGCGGCGCGGGATGGTGCGCGACATCGAGGAGACGGTGCGCGGCATCGAGCAGGCCATGCGCGACGCGGAACGCATGGCCGGGGTGCGCGTGGGGGCGGTGCACTGCGGAATGGCCGGTGAACATGTGCAAACGCGCAACGAAGAGGGTCTGGCGGCGGTCACGGGCACCGAGATCACCGCTCGGGACGTCGAGCGGGCCAACGACGGCGCCAAAGCCGTGAGCCTCGGTCCCGATCGGGAACTCCTGCACTACATTCCGCAGGAGTACAAGGTGGACAATCAGGGCGGGATCAACGAACCGACCGGAATGACCGGCCTGCGACTCGAGGTGGACATGTACCTCGTGTCGATACAGAGCACGGCGGCGCAGAACATCCGCCGAGCCGTGGAGCGAGCCGGGTATCGTGTCGCCGAGCTGGTTCTGGAGCCGTTGGCGGCGTCGCTGGCGGCACTCTCGGCGGAAGAGCGCGAGTTGGGGTGCGCCCTGATTGATCTGGGGGGGGGCTCCACCAACGTGGCTGTGTTCAAGGACGGCAAAATTCGCCATTATGGGTCGTTGCCCTTTGCGGGGGCACACGTGACCAACGACATTGTGCAGGGTTTGGGGGTCACGCAATCGGACGCCGAGCGGCTCAAGGAACGGTACGGGGTCGCCTATACACCGCTCGTCGATCCGGACGAGACGATCGAATTGCCGAGTACGCCGGGGCAGGGACCGCGGCGCACCAAACGCGAGTTGCTCGCGCACATCATCCACCAGCGTATCGATGAGATCCTGGGGATGGTGGCGGAGACGCTGGACCGGGTGGGGTTTGCGGGAAGGCTGCCGGCCGGTGCGGTGTTGACCGGGGGCGGCGCGCATCTCAGTGGGGCGGTCGAGTTGACCCGGGAAGTCCTCGCGATGCCGGTACGGCTGGGCGCGCCGGAACAGGGCCTCGCGGGGTTGGTGGACAGCGTGCAGGCGCCACGGTACGCGGTGCCGGTCGGACTTGCCTTGTGGGCCGCGAAGCGCCGGTCCGCTGGGGCGTATGAGGGCGCAGCGGGCGAACGGTTCTTCGGGCCGGTCAAGCGCTGGCTACAGGATTTCTTCTAAGCGGGGTGTAGTGCGACCTATGGTCTTCGAACTCGAGGAAACGAAGTCGCAGAACGCTCGCATGAAGGTCGTGGGCGTCGGTGGCGGCGGCGGCAACGCCGTCAACCGGATGATCGATGAGCAACTGAGCGGTGTCGAGTTCATTTCGGTGAACACCGATGCACAGGCGTTGCTCCACAACAAGGCCGACGTCAAGGTCCAGATCGGCAAGAAGCTGACCCGTGGACTGGGCGCGGGCGCGCGACCGGAAATCGGCCGGCAGGCGATCGAGGAGGACCGCGACGAGGCGCTCCGCGTGCTGGAAGGCGCCGACCTCGTGTTCATCACCTGTGGGATGGGTGGCGGTACCGGGACCGGTTCGGCACCAATCATCTCCCAGCTCGCGCGTGACGTCGGGGCGTTGACGGTTGGTATCATCACCAAGCCGTTTCTGTTCGAGGGCCGCAAACGCATGCGGCAGGCCGAGATCGGTATTTCGGAAATGCGCAAGCAGGTCGATACGATGATCGTCGTCCCCAACGAGCGGCTGCTGGCCGTGGTCGGGAAGAACGTGCCGTTCCAGGAGGCGCTCAAGAAGGCCGACGAAGTGTTGCTGCACGCCACGCAGGGCATCTCCACGCTGATCAGCGTGACCGGCCTCGTCAACGTCGATTTCGCCGACGTGCGGACCGTCATGCAGAACGGCGGCTCGGCCCTGATGGGTACCGGGATCGGCCGCAACGAAGACCGTGCCATGGAGGCGGCGCGGCAGGCGATATCGAGCCCGTTGCTCGACGACGTGTCGATCAATGGCTCGACCGGGGTGCTGGTGAACATCACCGGCGGCGAGGACATGACGCTCGGCGAAGTGAATCAGATCAGCGAGATCATTCACGAGGCGTCGGGCGACCAGGCCGAGATCATCTTTGGCGCGGTGCACGACCCCGCGATGGCGGGAGAGATCCGCGTCACGGTGATCGCGACGGGATTCGATCGCCAGGGCGGCGCGCAGGAGGGCCCGTTTGGCCGCGGGCAGCCCGGCGTTCTGCCCTTCCCGCAACGCCAATCGCAGGGGCGTCAGACGATCGGCGGGCGCCCATCCATGCCACCACCGCCGCCGCGGCAGTCCGCCTCGCCGGCGGCGTCGGAGGGCGAAGACGTCACGGAGATGGAAATTCCGACCTTCATCAGGCGACAGATGGACTGATGGCGGGAGGACGGACGCTGCGCACCGGGATTGGCGCGATGGCCGTGATGGCGGCCGTCGCGTGGATGGGTGGCAAAGCGTGGTCATCCGGGCGCCTGCCGGTCGCGACGCCGATCGTGGTATCGCGGGCGTTCACGGAGACCGCGGACACGGTGCGGCGCAACGAAACACTTTCGGACCTGTTCGCCCGGCATCGCATCGCCGGCGCACCGTTTCTCGATCTTCTTGCACGCTTGGACGGCCTCGATCCCCGTCGGGTGCGGGCCGGCACGGTCTTCGAGTTGCGCTACGCGGTGGGCGACTCGGTCCCCGAACGGATCCGCACGCGCGTGAGCGATACGGCCTTCCTGGTGGTGGATCGGACGGCGGACGGATCGTGGAGGTCGCGCTCGGACGACGTCGCGTGGACGGTGCACACGGAACGCGTGGCGGGGACGATTCGGGCGTCACTCGACCAGGCGGTGCACGATGCGATTCCGGACTCGATCATGCCGCGCGCCGAGCGCAGTTCGCTGGTGTACGACCTGGCCGACGGGATCTTCGCCTGGCAGATCGATTTCTTCCGCGACTTCTATCCCGGCGACGCGTTCGTCTTCGTCTACGAACGATTGACCTCGTCGGTCGGGGACGTGCGGTACGGGCGGGTGCTGGCCGCGTCGATGGAGACGCGCGGACGTGACAACCGGGCCTACGTGCTCAGCGATGACCACGGACGCAACGCGTACTACGACGAGCGCGCCCAGTCGTTGCGGCGTGCCTTCAAGATGTATCCCGTGGCGTACAGTCGGGTATCGTCCAACTTCAGCCTGAGCCGGATGCATCCCGTGTTGCGGACGCAGCGCGCGCACCTTGGCACCGATTACGCCGCGAATGTCGGGACGCGGGTCGAGGTCACCGGAGCCGGGACGGTGACGCGAGCGGGCCGTTGGGGCAGCTACGGCAACGTCGTCACGGTCCGCCACCCGAACGGGATCGAGACCCGCTACGCCCACCTCAGCGGCGTGGCACGTGGGATCCGAACGGGAGTCCGGGTGGAACAGGGCCAAACCATCGGTTACGTCGGTTCGACCGGTCTCGCCAACGGCCCCCATGTGCACTACGAGTTCGTCAAGAACGGCCGCCACCTGAATCCGCGCCGGGTCGACCTCGGGAACGGTACGCCGGTTCCGGCACCGCGGCGGACCGGGTTCGATTCGCTCCGCGTCACGTACGACCGCCTGCTCGGGCGCGGTCCCGCCTCTCCGGCCAAGGTGGATTGACCGTTCTCATCTGCTTGCGGGTATAGCCAAGCCGTGCAGATCATCCCCGCCATTGATATCGAACGCGGCCGCGTGGCGCGCGCACACGGCGCCGGGGCGGGCCACCCGCTCGACGACGCGCGCGCGGCGATTCGCGCGGGTGCCGCGTGGCTGCATGTGGTGGACGTGGACCGGGCGTTCGGCGCGGGCGAGAATGCGGAGTCGGTGCGGCAAATCGCGGCACTGCCGAACGTCGCGGTTCAAGTGGGCGGTGGTCTGACGCGCCGGGACGACATCGTTGAATGCCTGGGGTGGGGCGTGTGGCGCGTCGTCGTGGGCGCGGCCGGGCTCGCGGCACTGCCGGGGTTGCTGGCCGACGTCACGCCGGAGCATCTCGCGATCGGCATCGACGTGCGCGACGGGGTGGCCGCCACGCGGGGTGGGATCACGCTCGATCTCAGCGCGGCCGATATCGCCGCGCGTGCCGTCGCCGCAGGGGTGACCACGGCCGTCTATCGCGATCTGGACATGGACGGACGGTTGCGCGGTGCCGATCACGAGGGTGCGACCCGCCTGCTCGACCAGGGGATCGACGTGATTCTGGCCGGCGGGATCGCGTCGCTCGGCGAGATCGCGCGCGCGCGTCGCGACGGGCTGAGCGGCGTGATCGTCGGGCGCGCGCTGTCTGAGGGCCGGTTCACGCTTGCCGAGGCGTTCGCGTGTTTGGCGTAATGCTGGTCATCGCCGTCGTCGCGATCGCCGCCACTGCCGTTTACCTCGTGCGCGAACGGCTCGGTGCGGCCGGCGCGGGCATGGCGGTGTTGCGGACGGTGGCGGTGGGCGCGTTGCTCGTGCTGTTACTCAACCCGAGCAGCCAGCGTCCTGGTGACGCGATGTCCCCCACCGTCTTGCTCGACGCGTCACTGAGTCTCGCTGCGGCCGGTGGCCGGTGGGACGCGGCGCTCGATACCGCGCGCCGGCTCGCGGGCGGCGACGGGATCATTCTCCGATTCGGCGACCGGGTCACCGCGTTCGACACGACGGCACCGGAGGACGGGAGGTCCCTCGTCGTGCCGGCCTTGCGGGCCGCCGCCGGCCGGGGCGGACCGGTGTACATCGTCTCCGACGGCGAGCTCGCCGATTTCGCGGCGGGACCCGCCGCCCTGCGCGCGTCCGCCGCCGTGGTGCTCGTGGGGCGGGACACCGTCCCCAACGCGGCCGTGCTCGATGTCGCGATCGACGCGCGCGTCCGGCGCGACGATTCCGTCCGGGTCACACTCGAGATCGGCACCTGGGGCGCGCTGCCGGACACCACTGCGACGCTGGTGGTGGCATCCGGGGGTCGCGAGCTGATACGGCGCGCGGTCTCGATGCCGCCGGCTCCCGCTGTGGCACGCCGAACGGTGGTCGTACCGCCGCGTCTCTTGCCGTTGGGCACGCATGTCCTCGAGGTGCGGCTGGCGGTCGCCGGAGACCGGGAACCGCGTGATGACGCGCGCGTTCGCGTGGTGACGGTTGCGGCACTCCCCGCGGTCGTATTGGTGTCCAGTCCGGCCGATTGGGAAGGGCGATTCCTGATGCGAGATCTGGCGGAGATCACCCGTGCCGATGTGCGTGGGTTCGCGGAGATCACGCCGGGTCGGTGGGTCGACATGAGCACGGTACAGCCCGTGACGGCGCAGGTCGTCCAAGATGCCGCGCGCGGCGCGACGCTGCTGGTCGCTCGCGGGGCGTTTCGTGGCGGGCGGGCGGGACAACCGCGGTGGGATTGGCCGTCGGCGAGTGGCGCGGTGCGATTCACGGCGGGCGACTGGTATCCGGCTGGGGAGGTGCCGTCCTCGCCGTTGGCGGGCCGGCTCGGCGTCGTGGACTGGGATTCCCTCCCACCGCTCACCGGCATCGTGCCGATAGCCCCCACGGACGGCGAGTGGACGGCGCTCTCGACACGGCTCGGGCGGCGCGGGGCGGAACGGCCGGCGGTGCTGGGACGGGATTCGGCCGGGACACGTCACCTGACGACGGCGGCGGGCGGGTTGTGGCGGTGGGCCTTGCGTGGTGGCGCGGCGCGAGAAGCCTACCGAGCCATCGTGGCCGCCGGGGTCGATTGGCTGCTCGGGTCCGGTGCGCTCGCGCGGCAGCGCGCGCTGACCGCCGGCGCCGTCGTGCAGCGTGGCATGCCCGTGCTGTTTCACTGGCGGGCCGAGGCACCCCCGGAGGACATGGAGGTCGAACTGGTGAGCGCCGACACGACCGTCCGCGCCCGCCTCAGCTTCGACGCCGCCGGCACGGCGGCGGTGCGAGCGCCGGTGGGATCCTATCGTTGGCGCGTACCGGCTGTCACCGATGCGGGTGGCGTGACCGTGGTGGAACCGTACTCCGACGAGTTTCACCCCGGGCCGGTAACCGCCGCATCGGCGGCGCCGCCCGGCCTCGTGCGCATGCTGCTCGTCAACGCGCGGGATCGCTGGTGGATCTTCGTCCTCGTCGTGGCCGCGTTCGTGGGGGAGTGGGCGTGGCGCACGCGGCGGGGGTTGCCGTAATGGCCGGTCTGTGGCAGCGCATCAAGACCGTCGCCTTGACCGACGTGGGCGTTCTGGTGAAGGGTCTCGATCGGGACGCGCTCGACCACATCGAGCAGGTGCTCATCGAAGCCGATTTCGGGCCGGCGGCCTTCGAGATGGCCGAACGTCTCGAGCAACGCGCCCGTCGGGGCGAGTTGCGTACCGAGCAGGCCATGCGGACCTGGCTCACCGATGAGATTGCCGCGCCGTTGTCGCAGCCCAATGGGACGAACGAGCTTCTGGCGGGCGTGGCGGACCGCCCGGCGGTCGTCATGTTTCTCGGGGTGAACGGGGTTGGGAAGACCACGCAACTCGCGAAGGTGGCGCACCGCCTCGGTCGCGCGGGTCGTTCGGTGCTACTCGCCGCCGCCGACACGTACCGCGCGGGCGCCAGCGAGCAACTGCAGGTGTGGGCGACGCGATTGGGCGTGCCGTGTGTGACCGGAAGCCCCAGGGGCGATCCGGCGGCGGTGGCGTTCGATGCCGTCGAGGCCGCGACGGCGCGCGGGATCGATGTGGTGTTGGTCGACACGGCCGGACGACTGCACACGCAAGGCGACCTGATGCAAGAACTCCAGAAGATCGCCCGGGTGGTGGGCCGGCGCTGTCCCGGCGCGCCGCACGAAACGTTGTTGGTGCTCGACGGAACGGTCGGGCAGAACGCGATCCACCAGGGGCGCGCCTTCACCGACGCGGTGCCGGTGACCGGTCTCGTCATCACGAAACTCGACGGCACCGCCAAGGGTGGCGCGGCCGCCTCCATCCGGCGTGAACTCGGCGTGCCCATCCGGTTCATCGGTGTGGGCGAGGGGCTCGACGATCTGGAGGTGTTCGACGCGCGTCGGTTTGCCGAACGCGTCCTGGCTGACTGATGGCGGTGCGGCTCGATACGCCGGTCCAGTTTCTCAAGGGTGTCGGTCCGCGCCGCGCCGAGTCGTTTGCGAAGGTCGGCGTGCTCACGGTCGAAGACCTGCTCTATCACACGCCCCACCGGTACCTCGATGCCACCAGCATCACGCCGGCCGCGCGCGCCACGGTCGGCAGCGACGTGACGCTCGTCGGACGGATCGTGTCGAAAGCCGTCATGCCCACCCGCACACGCCTCCGGATCTTCCGTGCCATCCTCCGCGATGCGAGCGGCGTCATCGAATGTGTCTGGCCCGGGCAGGCCTTTCTCGATCGGGTGATCGAGCCGGGTCAGTTGGTCCTGGTCACGGGTCCGGTGCGGCATTATCACGGGCGCCAGATCGCGCCTCGAGAGTACGTGATTCTGGAGGAGGCGGCAGAGACCAACGCGGCGGACGATCCGCAGGGCGTCGTGCTGCCGGTCTACCCGGCGACCGAAGGGCTGAGCCATCGCATCATCCGCCGGGTGATCGCGGACAACCTCGACGCCATGGTCGCGGTCGTCGACGACGTCCTGCCGCCGGCCATTCGGCAGGCCGCCGGCGTCCTGCCACTGCGCGACGCGTTCCTCCGGTTGCATCGTCCGCCGGCCGGTGACGCAGACGGCGGGTGGGAAGGGGGCAGGCGGCGGTTGGCGTTTGACGAGCTGTTCGATCTGCAACTCGTGGTCGCGCGCGCCCGTCACCTGGCGAAACACGCGCGCCGTGGCGCCAAGTTCGAAAACCGTCGCGCGTTGACCACCGCGCTCAAGGACGCGTTGCCGTTTACGCTCACCACCGGACAGAAACGGGCGGTGCGTGAGATCACCGCCGACATGACGTCAGTGACGCGCATGCATCGGTTGCTGATGGGCGACGTCGGGGTCGGCAAGACGGTGGTCGGGCTGTTTGCCATGATGCTCGCCGTGGAGAACGACTTCCAGGCCGTGCTCATGGCGCCAACCGAGTTGCTGGCCGAGCAGCACGGTCGCACGCTCACCGGGCTGCTCGCCCCGCTCGGGATCGTGCCCGACCTGTTGCTGGGCCGCTTTGCCGCCGGTGAGAAAGACGCCGTGCGCGCACGGATCGCGTCCGGCGCATCGCGCGTGATTGTCGGCACGCACGCCCTCATTCAGGAGACGACGGCGTTTCACCGGCTGGGGCTCGTGGTGATCGACGAGCAGCACCGGTTTGGGGTCGAGCAGCGGGCCGCCCTCATCGAAAAAGGGGATGCGCCGGACGTGCTGTTGCTGTCCGCCACGCCGATTCCGCGCACGTTGGCGCTCACCCTCTACGGCGATCTCGACATCACCACGCTCACCGACCGGCCGATGGGTCGGCCACCGGTCAGGACGGCCGTGCGGTCGAGCCGCCAGCGGGCCAAGCTCTATCAGTTTCTGCGCGACCGCTGCGAGGCCGGGGCGCAGGCCTACATCGTCTATCCGATCATCGACGAATCCGAACTGCTCGACCTCAAGGCGGCGACCAGGATGGCGGAGGAACTGGCGAAGTCGCTGGCCCCGGCCACGGTGGGGTTGGTCCACGGTCGCATGAAAGCGGACGACCGCGAGGGCGTCATGCGGGCGTTTCGGGACGGTGCCGTTCAGGTGCTGGTGGCCACCACGGTGATCGAGGTGGGGATCGACGTGCCGAACGCCTCGGTGATGGTGATCGAGCATCCGGAGCGATTCGGCCTGGCGCAACTGCATCAGTTGCGCGGCCGCGTGGGACGCGGTGCCGAGGAGAGCCATTGCATTCTGCTCACCGACGCCGTGCAGGCGGCGGCTCGACTTCGGCAGTTCGCCCAGACCACCGACGGGTTCACGATTGCCGAGATGGACCTGGCGGAGCGGGGCATGGGTGAGCTCGCGGGGGTGCGGCAGTCGGGCGGTCTGGTGCTGGCCTATACCGACTTCTCCAAGGACGACGATCTCATTCGGATTGCGCGGAGTGAGGCACGCCGGGTGCTGGACCGCGATCCGGGCCTCACGAGTCCGGACCTGGTCCCGGTGCGCAAGCGGATCGAGCGGCGCTACGAGCGCGGGGTCGAGCTGTTCCGGGTCGGGTAGAGGATGGACGAAGCATCAAAGCCGGTTCGAGTTGACATATAAATGAATATTGATATAATAACCTCATGAAGGCAGCAACCCCCGCCGTCAAGAGCGGCGACGCGGCGCTCGCGTTCCGGGCGCTGGCCGACACCTCCCGCGTCGAGATCCTGCGCATTCTCGCGGGCGGGGAACGGTGCGTCTGCGAGCTAGCCGCCACGTTGGGGTTGTCGCAGCCGTTGCTTTCCCATCATCTCCGGACCCTGCGGGAAGTGGGGTTGGTGCGTGTGCGCAAGGAAGGGCGTTGGATGCACTACGCACTCGCGCGGGAGGGGGTGGCCGAGTGCCATGGTGTGCTCGATGCGGTGCTCGAACATCACGACGCGTCGACGCGTCTCGGGAGGCCGGGATGCTGTTGACCGAATCATGGAGATTCCGATGACGGTCCACGAAGACGTGCGGGACGCCGTGCGCGCGAAGTATGGGAAGGCCGCACGCGTCGCGAGCGCAGGCAAGCAGGCGGGTTGCGGTTGTGGGTGCGGGGATCACAGTCCGATCACCTCGAACCTCTATCCGGCGAATGACACCGCGGGGTTGCCCGAGGAAGCCGTGCTGGCCTCGCTGGGGTGTGGGAATCCCACGGCGCTGGCGCACCTCGAGCCGGGTGACGTCGTGCTCGACCTGGGATCGGGCGGCGGCATCGACGTGCTGTTGTCGGCACGCCGCGTCGGGCCTGAGGGCTTCGCGTATGGCTTGGACATGACCGATGAGATGTTGGCGTTGGCTCGGGAGAATCAACGCGAGGCGGGGGTGGAGAACGTCGAGTTCCTCAAGGGCGAGATCGAGGCCATTCCGCTCCCGGACGCCGCGGTCGACGTCATCATCTCCAACTGCGTGATCAACCTGTCGGCGGATAAGGACCGCGTGCTGCGTGAAGCGTTCCGCGTGCTCAAGCCGGGTGGCCGGTTGGCCGTGTCGGATATCGTCGTGCGGGGGGACGTCCCCCCGGAAATTCGCCAGAGCATGGACGCGTGGGTGGGATGCATCGCCGGGGCACTGGGCGACCGCGACTACGAAGCCACACTCGAGCGGGCGGGCTTTCGTGAGATCGACATCGAGCCCACCAGGGTGTACCGTGCCGCGGACGCCCCCGAGGCGTTCTCCAGCGCCTTCATTCGTGCGCGCAAACCGTGAGGTTGATCGTTACGCGAGGCGGTCGATCTTGGCGGCCAGAATGAAATCACTTTCGGTGAGTCCGTCGATGGCGTGGGTCCAGATCTCGATGCGGACCTTGCCCCACGTGAGAAAGATGTCCGGGTGGTGGCCTTCGGCTTCGGCCACCGCCCCGACACGGTTGGTGAACGCGAGCGCGTCGGCGAAGTTGCTGAACGCAAACCGGCGCTGAAGGTGGTGCCCGTCGACGACGGCCCAGCCTTCGTGCACCTGTTGGAGCAGGCCGCTGATCGTGTCTTCGGCGAGTGGGGGAACGCCGCCCTTGCAAGGGACGCAGGCGCGTTCGTCGAGCGGCGCGGTCATAGGGTCTCCGGTCGATGCGTGGTGAGGGAGGGCCTCGTCAGAACCGGACGCGTAGCCCGGCGCCGCGCGGGGTCGCAAAGACTTCGAACGGGCTGAACGGGATGTTGTTGGGGTCGTCGTCGCCGGTGACGAGGTCGATCAGGAACATGCCGCCCGCCGCCACCAGTGTGACCTGACCGAGAATCATCCAGGTTCGGGCGACATCGTCCAGGCGAATCGTCTCGCGGTACAGGGTCTCGGCACTGGCGTCGACGTACCGTCCGTTGGGACTGCGGAGGCATGCCTCGTTCGCGTTCGCACACAACGTCAGGAGGCCGTCGAAGACCTCGTTGGCGTCGTGGTTGCGGACGACGGCGAGCGTCGTGAACCCGACCGCGCCCGCGAGCGCGGCCCACCTGCCCCAGTGCGACACCGAGACATACCACGGCGATCCGTTGGTGCTCACGTCCGCTTGCGCGAGTGCCGGCCGTCCCGGCGCAGCCAACGCGACGGTCAGCATCGTGGCGGCCGCCAGCGGAGCCCAACCGGCGCATCCGCGCCTCACGCTCGTTACTGCCATGCGTAAACCTTTCCTCGCCCATCGACCACCAATAACGTACCACGATGGAGGATCGGTTGTTGTTCGACGGCGCCATCGACCTGTAGCGCCGCCGTTGCCGGTTGTCCGTCGAGTCCCGCGTACAGGACCGTTCCCGTGACCGTGCCGACCAGTATGCCGCCGGCGAGCGGTGCCGGCGTTGCCCGGACGACCACGTTCAACGATACCGCTGTGGCGCCATCGGGGTTCCCCAGCGGAATGGCCCACAGATCGCCATCGACCGTCACCGCGAATACCGTGTCCCGGGCGACGGCCGGGCTGCCGAAGATCGCGCCCCGGACGGCCACTTTCCAGCGCAGTCGGAGGTTGTCCCGAGCCAGCGCGATGACGTACCCGTCAGGAGACGCCACGATCACCGCGTCATCCGTCATGGCTGGCGGGGCGATGGTGGCGCCGTGCGACGCGACCGCCACCTGCGTCACACCCGATTCGAGTGACAGGTACATGAGCGAATCGTCGGTGGCGACGAGCGCGAATGCATCGACCACGACCGGCCCGGTCCGGACCGCCCCGCCGAGCGCCCGGCGCCAATGCACCAGCCCCGTCGCGGCATCGAGGGCGACGATCCCGCCGCCTTCCGTCGCCGCGATCACCCGATCGGACGCGGCCGCCAGGGGATCGAGCAGCGGGCCGACCTCCGCGTCCCACTCCACCGACCCGCCGTTGAGATCGAGCGAGTACACCCGGCCTCGCGGCCCGCCGGTCCCCGCGAGGATGCGACTGCCGATGATGAGCGTCCCGGTGGCGCCTGCGGCGTTGAGTCGGCGTCGCCACAGCGGTGCGCCGGTCTCGCGCCGCACGACCGTGAGGTGGCGGTCGAGGCTCAGGATCGCCACGACGTGCTCTCCCACGGCGATACCGCCGGCCGTCGTCTTGCCGATGCTGATCTCCCAACGTGGTGTGAGCGGCGCGGGTAGCATCTCCTCGGCCGACACGGCACGGGACGGCGTGCCGAGATATTGCGCCCACCCCACCGGCTCGACGATGGGGGTGATGGGCGGACGTGCGCATCCCGCGTTGACACCCAACCAGGTGAGGGCTACGATTCGCGCCCCATGGCCGCACACACCCGCATTGCCGACCTTGCGACGCTGATTGGACAGACGGCGACCGTTCATGGTTGGGTCACCACCACGCGGTCGAGCGGGAAGATCGGGTTCGTCGTGCTGCGTGACGGAAGCGGTTTCTTGCAGGTAGTGTTCCTCAAACACGAGCTGGACTCCGCGACGTGGGAGGCGTTCAAGACCCTCACGCAGGAAACCGCGGTGGCGGTGACCGGTAGCGTCCGTGCCGACGAACGTTCCCCCGGGGGCGTCGAATCGACGGCGACCGCCCTCGCGGTACTCGGTCCGGGCAATGACTTCCCGATTACGCCGAAGGAACACGGCACGGCCTTTCTGTTCGAGCACCGGCACCTGTGGCTCCGCAGCCGGCGCCAAACGGCGATTATGCGGGTCCGGCACGAGGTCATCCAGGCGATACGTGACTTCTTCTACGAGCGTGACTTCGTTCTCGTCGATACGCCGCTCCTGACCGGGTCGATCGGTGAGGAGGCCGGCGTCCTCTTCGAGACCGAGTATTTCGACCTCGGCAAGGCCTACCTGGCGCAGACCGGACAACTATACCTCGAAGCCGCCGCCGCCGCACTCGGTCGCGTATATTGCTTCGGACCGACGTTCCGCGCCGAGAAATCAAAGACGCGACGCCATCTCACCGAGTTCTGGATGGTCGAGCCCGAAGTCGCGTGGAACACGTCTGAAGACAACATGCGTCTTCAGGAAGACTTCGTCAGCTACGTGGTGGCCCGCTGTCTCGATCGGCGCAAGACGGAACTCGCCGAGCTCGAACGCGATCTCGCCCCACTTCAACGGGTCCAGCCGCCGTTCCACCGGCTCTCCTACACCGACGCGGTCGCCAAGCTCCAGGACCTGGGTCACGATGCCACGTGGGGCCGGGACCTCGGTGCCGACGAGGAAACGACGCTGGCCAGGCAATTCGACCGGCCGGTCTTCGTGTTCAACTACCCGCGCGGCGTGAAGGCGTTCTACATGAAGCAGAATCCGGACGATCCGCGGACCGTGTTGTGCAACGATTGTCTCGCGCCGGAGGGGTACGGCGAGATCATCGGCGGCAGCCAGCGCGAAGACGATCTCGATCGGCTGGTCGAACGCATCCGAGCAGAGGGGCTGCCCGAAGAACCGTACCGCTGGTATCTCGATCTGCGGCGGCACGGTACGTTCGTGCACTCGGGGTTCGGGCTCGGTGTCGAACGGACCGTCGCCTGGATCTGCGGCATCCCGCACATCCGTGAAGCGATTGCGTTCCCGCGCCAAATGCACCGATTGTACCCGTAGGTTCGCCGTTCCCGGATATCCGAGTGCCGCCTGATCTGTTCGCGTGTGTTGATCACGCGCCGCGCCTGACCCGGGTTCGCCTCAGTCCTGCGAACGCGCGAGGTGTCGGAACAGAGTGGAACCCGCGGCCCCACCGACGGTGAGACTTCCTTCCGCTACGCTCACCTCCACGGTCCGGCTGCCCCAGAAGTCGTAGGCGACCCAGGTGGGTCCGCCGACCGGCACCATGCCGATCCAGCCCAGTGTCAGTGGGAGCCCCCGGCCTCCGGCGACGAACGCTCCGGCGTCGGTGCCCCCTGCCAATTCTCCATCGACTATGTCCAGGCGCGTGTAGAGGGTATCCCGTCCCAGGAAGTGGCGAACGTGCGTGCGCAGGAACCCATCCTCCTTGACGGAATAGATCACCTCCTCCCCGGCGTACGCCCCGAACCGCGGTTGCTGTTCCCGGACAGCGGCGATGGTGGCGCGCAGCGCGGCCGGCCTGTCCTTGTCGTCGGCGTCGAGCCAACGCACGACTCGCCGCGTCGCCGCAGCGACTGGCGTCGTATCCTCGACGAACAGATTCGCGGCGGCCTGATTCATCGGCTCCGCGATGTACAGCGACCCGAGTCGGTGGATCCTGAGCCTGGCGCCGTTCTCGGCGGCATAGAACCCGCCTGCCGGCGCCACCGGCGAAGTCCCGACCTCCGGCAGACCTCCCGTCGCGGTGCCTCTATACAGATCGATCAGGTCCCACGCGACTCGCTCGGCCAGGGCCACGTCCCCCCGGCTGGCGAACACCACCACCGCTGCTCCGCTCTGGAGCAGTCGGGCGTAGTAACTGTTGAACGCCTCGGGCATGATGTGACCGTCATGCGCCGCGGTGAGCTCCCCGCTGCGCGTGCTCTCCCACACCGACCAGCCATACGCGTAGTGCTCCACTCCCGGAGTGAAGAACTTCTGCAGTGACTGGGCGGAGAGCACGGAGCCGGCCCGGAGGGCACGTTCCCATCGCATCATGTCCTCGATCGTGGTGACGATGCCGCCCGGACCGATGAGTTCACGGCCGAACGGTCGCGCCAGCAGGGCATCGCTCTGGGGCAGAAATCCGTTGTATCCAGTGGCCAGGCGCCGTCCCTGCCAGCGGGCGGGTTCGGTGACCACCGAGGTAGAGGTCATCCCGGCCGGCGCGAAAAGCAGATCGCGGACCAACTCCTCATAGCGCTTCCCGGTCACCTGTTCCGCCAGGGCGGCCACGAATGCGTAGCCGGCATTCGAGTAGTCGAACCGCTGTCCTGGCCGGTAGCTCGGCCCGGCTCGCAGGCCGGCAGCAAGGACTTGCGCCCCCGACTCCAACATCTCGGGCGGGTCGAGGGTGAGCAATCCGGAGCGATGACCCAGTAGCTGGTCAATGGTGACGGGGGCCAGTGCGGGAGGGACGTCCGAGAGGTGGCGAGTGATCGGGTCGTCGGTGCGCAGGACGCCGCGATCTTCCAAGGCAAGGATAAGCGCCGCAGTGAACTGTTTGGAGAGAGAGGCGATGAAGAAGCCGGTGCCGAGGGTAAAGGGAGTCCGAGTCTGCACATCGGCGTAACCGAAAACGCGCTGCAGAACCACGACGCCGTTGTCGGTCACACCCACCGCGCCGGAAAAGCCTAGTGCCTCCAGACTCTGCAGGTAGCCCTGTATGCCGGCGCGCGCTTCCGCCGTGGGTGTCTGCCCGTCGAGACCGCGTGGCCCCGCCAGGCTGAAGGCCAGGGCGATCACACCCACCCAGAATCGACTGCGGCAGCGGCAGCTCATCGGCTCTCCTCGCGCTCGAGTTCCTCCGGGGGATGCCGGGCGCCATCCACGAGGCGTGCGGTGGTCCAGAGGACTCTCAGCGGGCGTAGAATTGCAACTGTCAGGAACCATCCGAAGATGGCTCGATGAACTTGTCAAGCATGCGAACGAACCGGCCACGATCGTCCAGAGAGCGCGGGCGGGCAGGCACGCCTCCGTGTGACGGCCCACGCACCACGGATCGTTACTGTGTCTTGCGCATGCCGTGCAGCCGGCCCGTCAGCACCGAGTCAGCGCCATCGGTACCGTAGTGGGCCACGACCGTCCCGGTGAGCATGTCCCCCTGCAGACGCGCAACCGTCCGCGTCGTTACCATCACGCCCGGGCGAAGCGCACTCTCGAACGGCCCCGCTTCCGCCACCACGCTGTCGCCATCGACCAGTACGACTCGCACTGGTATCGGCTCGCCGCCGGGGAGCGTCGACGTCCACCCCTCGGCAGTGGCCGTGGCGTTCAATTCATACGTGATGAGTACCGAATCGCTCGACCCCGCCGTGGCCGTGACCGTCCACGCCCCCGCGAGATCAGTGAGCGAAACGGTCGCCGCGGCCGCCGGCGGATTCTGGGCCGGCTGTTCCTCAGCGGGCGCACAGCCGACGGCAATGGCGGCGACGCACAACAGGATGGGCCAATGCATGTGAACTCCTTCCGGTTCAGGCATGTAGCACCACGACCCCACTGCACCCGGCGTGGATCCTACATGGGAGCCGCCGGCTGGCAAGCCCGCGGCGGGCTGTGCCTGCGCTGGAAGAGACGGTCCCACCGGAAGGAACTCAGCCCCCCCACCCTACCGCGCAGCGGTTTAGTTCAACCTGTGCTTATGCCGCCCCAGCCACGAAAGCCCTCGGGCTGATGGCCCGTTCGGGGAATGCGCGGAGCAGCTGCCGATCCGCGGTGACCAACGGCACGGCCAATTCCTCGGCCAGCGCCACATATTCGCAATCATACGCGGAACACTCCGAGGCGGCCACCAGTGCAAGCACGCGCTCACCAGGTACCGTGAATTCCTGGCCGGCGAGCAACTGGTCCGCCAAGCCATGTGCCCGGCACGCATCGCTGACACTGAGGTCGCGGCGGCGCATGAACGCCGCGAGCACGTTGCGGAATTCGCTTCGCCAGAGCAGCGGCGCGCCCCATACGGGATCCCGCTCCAGCACTCGTTGCGCGAGGCCCCGTCCCGGCCCGCCGAGCAGCAGGTAGGCGATCAGGTTCACGTCCGCGACGATCACGCACGCCCAGCCCGGCGTGCCTCCCGCAGCTCCCGGTCGGTCAGCGGCTCGATCGCCAGACTCTCGCGAAACGCGCGCGCCTCAGCAAGCCATTCGTTCGGGTCGAATCGCGTCGCACTGACAGCTCGTTCCAGGCACACGATGATTTCGCCGTTGAGGCTGCGTCGGTGGGCGTCGGCCTGGGCCTTGAGACGTTCGTAGATCGGATCGGGCAAACCCTTGACGGTCAGCGTCGGCATAAGGGGCTCCATAATGGTACCGTAACGGAACCTACCGGGCTCGTGCGGACGCGTCAAGTCCGCCACGCCGACGCCGGACGGGTGGCGCGCCAGTACGTGCGCAGCTGCTGAGCGATCCTTCTGGCCTTTCCCCTGCTCGACCCGCAGACACTGGCGGGCGCTGTCCACATCGGCGACGTGCAGGTGCAGCGCCTCCAACAGCCGCAGCCCCGCGGCGTCCATGGTCATCAGCACCGTGCGGTGTTTCAGATTCGGGATCGCGGCAAAAAACCGCGTCAATCCCGCACGGCTCAGGACGGGGGAAGGCCTACTACAAGCAGCTGGTGAAGAAGCACGGCAAGGGCAAGGCGTTGACGGTGCTGGCGCACAAGCTGGCGCGCGCCGTCTATCACATGTGGAAGCACGACCAGGAGTTCGACCAGGAGAAGTTCCTGAGCAACTGACCAATGAAACGGAGGGAGGCGGGCGAGCCCGAGCCGACGATTCAGCTCGTCAGCGGCACCATCCCGGGAACCGCGGGCCTTGATGGGACGCCTGTCTCCGCTCCAGACAAGTGATCGGCTCCGACGATGTTCTGCCCCTCACCCGAGCCTGGACCTAACCGATCCATGCCACCCTGGATGAGGTCGCCGCTTGAGGACATCCCAACGCCGAGTCTCGATAGGTGTGTGGTGCAGAACAGCGCACCGATCCCGCAATGAAGTCAGATCACCGGGGGCCGGGACACACGTTCAAACGGGACCACCCCACCCCCGTGTTGTAGAGCTACGTCGCCTTGACAGCGGAGGCCTTATAGGTGTTAGCCAGCGATGTGATCGTACTCCGCATGGCTACCGATCCAGAACCACAGGATGCCGTCGGGCGCGTCGACGGCCAACGCGCGGTAGTGCCCACCCACACGTGCACTGTGGAACCTGCCGACACGTTTGAAATGGAGCGAGGGGTGTTGGGGATTGGAGTTGAGGAGCTGAAACTGCTTATCTGCAAGGGCGCGGATTGCCTTTGGCAACTGCCGATACGCGCGCCAAAAGCTCGGGGCCGCATAGTGGGTCAAAGTTTCTGGGAGCGACCGGCGCGATGATCAGCGAGGGCAGCGTCCGCGAGGGCGTCCAGCTTGCCCGCGTGGACGTCGGCCTCGAACTGCCGATCCCACTCGGCGGCATCAAAGGCCGCGAACCACCGCCGGAACTGGGCTAGCTCCTGAGGAGTGAGGCCGCGGACATCGAGCTCGAGCTTCTGGATCTTCGTCATAGGGAACTCAATATAACTGAAGGCCGGATCGCTGGCTAACGGACAAGGCTGCAAAATGCCACGCCCGAACGTGGCGTTTTTCAGCAGCCTGCTAGAGGTGTTATGCGGCGCCCATTTCCTGAACATTCACGCGCGGAAGCTCGCCCATTTGGCCAGCGTGCTCGATCGTCATGCTGACTAGGTTGCCATCGGCATCGAGATCGACGGACACATTGTCGGAAATGGCCCGGGTCTCCTCCACGGGACGTTCCGAAAACTCGAACAGCGCCGTGTCGGTATCCTTGAAGTACTTCACGTTCATGGCGCAAACCGCCGGTCAAAGGCGTTGTGGACCGTCTCCCGGTCCTCCAGCAAGACCACCCTAAGATAGCGCTGTTCCGCTTCCACGAAGAACCACCGCTGCACGCGGCCATCGGCCTGGATCCGTTCCCGTACCGGGTGGTCGATAGCCGCCTCGATCCACTCCTCGCTGATCCGCGCACGATCCGGCCGCCGCCGCGTGTCGTTGAAGTACTCCGTGACCTTCAGTGCCACAGAGCTACGCGCGCCGCATAACGACCCTGCGTTGGTGCTGCGGGCGACCCGCTGCAGGCGGATTGATCGGCCGGAACGTGCATCGAACCTCCTGGCGTCACAGGCTCGGTAGCGCGGCCGCACTACCCACAGGCCCGTCCGCCTTGCGACCGCCGCCCTCACCTGGCAGCGATGGGAGGGCCATTGAGCGGTAGTGCCAGGCTCTGGATCGGTGGCGGCGTCCACCCCGGATCGCGAATAGCGATCGGGTCCTGCACGTTGCGCTCCTGGACCGGGAGCGGGCTGTGGGTGTGTCCGGGGCAGGTTCCGCTGCGACTGAAATTCCCCCATTGATCATATGTGTTTCACCCAGCCTTCGGCGCCCGCGGATTGAGTTCAACACCAGATTGTGCCGCGGCTACGCGCGGCACGAATCTCTACTTCGTTATGCAACTCGCTTCCGCGGGGACGTACGCACCGTAACCCCCACGCCGAGGCGCGCCAGGAAGTCGACCAAGGCGTCAATGCTGAAGAGGTCAATTCTGCCGCGCATCAAATCGCTGACCCGCGGCTGCGTGGTGCCGAGAAGCTCGGCCGCACGCGCTTGAGTCAGCTTCCGCGCCTTGAGGACGCGTCGGATCGCGATCATCAGGTCGGTCCGAATCAGCAGATGCGCTGCTTCGTCCGGTGGAAAGCCGAGGTCGCGAAAGACGTTTCCTGAGCCACGCTGCATTCGTGTTGCCGCCATGCTATCTCCTCCCCCGGCTTCGAACCACCGCCGCGTATCGCGACCGCGCGAACTCGAGCTCGAACCGAGCAGTCTTCTGTGACTTCTTCTGAAACGCGTGCAGCACGTATATCCCTTCGCTGAACTTCGCGACGTAGAGGAGCGCGCCGTTCTTGACTCCAGCCCAACCCATCTCCTGGACCGAGCGAACCTGGAACGCGGTCAGCTCGCGTTGGAGGGGTCGGGGGACGCACTCATCGACCAGGACGCGCGTCGGCAACGAGAAGCTCCGTCCCGTGCTCGAGGGCGCGTATGGCTTGGTCCCGGCTTACCGTTGGAAAGTCCGCGAGGAACTCGTTGAGTGTGTGGCCCCCTTCGATGTAGTCGAGCAGGGCTTGAAGGGGCACGCGCGTACCGACAAAGACCGGCTTCCCGCCGAGAATGTCGGGATCGCTGTGGACGATTTGTGTTCGGGGCATTGAAGGCTCCCTACTCGCCAATGCTAGAAGTATAGCCAGTCGTTGGCGGGGCGCCTAACGAGGTTGTAGGAGAAGTCCTCGGTGATATTGGTGCGCCGGGCGTCGAGCCGCAATCGCTGACGGGCGGTGCGGCCGCGATCGAGGCGGGTGGGGCCGTGGAAACGGTGTGGTGGGAAGGGGGTACAAGAGCAAACCTCTCCTGAGCGAGCCATGGCCCGCTCCACGCACATCGACACGCAGCCCAAGTTCCTGCCCGTCGCTCTGGCGCGACAACTGCTTCCGGGCACGTTCGAGCACGCGGTGCATCACCCGCTCGAGCACGCGATCGCCCTCACCGCGTTCGATGCCCGGTTCCGCAACGACGCGACGGGTGCGCCCGGCCTATCCGCCGGCGCTGCTCCTCAAGGTGGTGCTCGCGGCGTACGCGCATGGGGTGGTGAGCAGCCGGGGGATCGAGCGCCTCTGCCGGGAGCACGTCACGTTTATCGCGCGCTGCGGGGATCAGCCGCCGCACGTCACGACGCTTGCGGAGTTCGTGAGCACGTCGGGCGATGCGATCGCCCGGGTGTTCGCCGCCGTGGTCGCGATCTGTGATCGGCAGGGGCTGATCGGGCGGGAGATGTTCGCGATTGACGGCGTCAAACTCCCGAGTAACGCCTCGAAGCGCAGGAGCGGCACCCGCGCCGAGTTCGAGCGGCAGGCCGCCAAGCTGGAAGCGACGGCCCATACGATCCTGGCGCGTCATCGCGCGGCCGATGGCCTGCCCGCCGAACCCCCGCTGGCCGCAAAGGATCGGCGCCGCGTCGCGCGACTGACGCAGGACGCCGCGGAGATTCGCGCATGGCTGCGGAGACACCCGGAGGATCGCCGAGGACCGAAAGGCACCGTCCGCCAGAGCCATCGGACGGACAACGAGAGCGCCAAGATGGCCACCGGCACGGGGGTGATTCAGGGCTACACCGGGGCGGCCGCCGTCGATGCGCGGCATCAGATCATCGTCGAGGCGCAGGCGTATGGCACCGGCTCCG
>Ga0214471_10000076_pt1 | contig 96938 bp, 121 predicted proteins | sample RVTome_5_FD_207665 | JGI IMG/M metagenome (GOLD analysis project Ga0214471, IMG submission 207665) | Soil microbial communities from uranium-contaminated site in the Upper Colorado River Basin, Wyoming, United States - RVT142D155 | ecosystem: Environmental > Terrestrial > Soil > Contaminated >... | reverse complement strand
TTGATGGAAATGATGAGCTAGACCACATTGATTTGCACTGCTATGTTGAACGAGAACACCAAACCGAGGTGGCTGACCATTTTATTTTACGATATTTGAAAGATTACGACTGTGGAAAGTATAATTCGGGATAGAGAATGAAGCCTCAATAATCCTACAAGGATTATACGAAAATAATCTAGAACTAACAAAAATAATAAAAATGAGGAATTCCTAGTACAGTAATGTCTAAATGGTTTAAGCAAAGAACTGTCCAGAATTTAGAGATTCAAAAATCCGCAAGATTCCCTGTAGATGTGTTTGATTTAATATTTGGAGGCTGGGGTGCATTTACGTTCTTTATAGTATCGCATGCCATATTCAAATTCCAGTTCCCGTTTATGGGTTAGACTATAATTCAAATTCTTTATTCCATCTCAGATAATCTTACTATGATTATCCGAGCATGAAAGCTTAGAAGAACTTATGAATAAACTGCTGATCTTTAGATGAAAAAGAAAATGATACAAAAAAATGAAAAGATATTTCTTTCAATTGTAATAGGATACTTTCTTGTAATCTTTTCAATAGTTGTATTTGGTGTTATTATTGCAAATCAGATTTCTGAACCAATGCCAGTAGAAACAGTAACTGTTTTTGGAAATGGAACCACAAAAAATAACGTAATAGTTACAGATACTCCGCCTTTGCTCGCGTCATTTATTGCTGGTTTTAGTAACTTTTCATTTGTCTTTCCATTTATTTTGGCAGGAGTTGGGGTGTGGTTGCCTTGGTTCTCAGTAATATATGGGGCAATTACCATAAATGAGACATCAATCTTAGTGTATTCGTTCTGGATATTGTCAATGGGCTCAGTTCCAATCACAATAAAATTCTCAAAGGAAATTCCGTTGTGGAGAAGAATTCCATACATCTATCTGATTGCGGTTCTGATAAGCGGTACTGCAATTTGGTTGTGGACTGGATTTGGAAATTAGGAGAATGAGAAAATGAAAACTAGATACAAAATAATTCTAATTGCAGTAATATCGATTGCAATTGGAGTTGGCGGTATAATCCTAGGTCCTGTAATATTGATGATTGTCACAATCCAATACTCTGGATTCGTAATTTCAAATACTCCAGATCAAGTTTTTGAAGATGAATTTGCCACGATTCCAGAAGTAGCATTCTTTATTGAAAAATATCCAAATTATACTACATCCCATTTACAAGATATTATAGGATGGAAGATAATTTTATACGAATCTAAAGGCCAAGACAATAAATCCATAAATCTACATGTGAAAAAAAGCGTATTACATCAGGGAGTAAGGATTAGTGCAGGATGTAATGAAGGAGATTATAGTTTTGGATATAATATTCCACAAGAACAAGTAATGGATTATCTCAAAGGAGATGAGTGCTTGGGGAAATGAAAACTAAGTTTAAGCTTGTGATAATTTCTTCAATAGTCCTAGTTTCAATAATAACAATAACGGGAGGTACCACATGTGTTTTTGATGTAGAAGATCGTAATTGGTTAGGCTCTGAAAACGGCTGTGGGCCTTCAATAACTTATGCAATTCAAAATTACTTTGGAATATTTTGGTCTATAATCCCTCAAGCATTTGCAGCGTGTCTTCTTGATACTGATTGGCCACAAAAACCATGCCTTGATACTCCTCCATATACAATCGAAGAAAAAAAAGAAGCTTGGGCACCATACTATGATTACAAAGGTGCAGAATGGATGGAGATGAAAAAAGTAGAAATGGAGCAGATTCTAGAATCGGGAGATCTAGAGGATTGGAAAAGGGAAAGTCGTGCAAATTACAATGTGTGGTATTATAACACATTATTTGGCGAATATCCTGTACCATTTTATGAAGAGAAAAGTCTAGAAGATAATTTGAAAGAAAATCGACTTCCAATCGGTCAAGGTGTTTACATGAATTTTACTTTTTTTCTAATACTTTTGAGCGGAGGAATTGGTGGAATCATTTTTGTAATTAAGAGAAAAAGAAAATGAAAACTATCGGGTAATCCTGTAGAGATTATCCGATACACGAAAAATTGACTATATCAGATATTTTTTGAAACTTCATAAAATAATTGAAAATAAAATAAACTTATGAGTTTGGGACAAGCTCAGTCAAATGTGTCTATTTATTTCTCACTTATCTCATATTTTTTCTGAATATAATATACGAAATGATTCCGTAAATCATGATAAACAACCCCAAGTAAGTTGCACCATAAGAAAGTGGTCCAAAATTCCTATCATAACCAATCGACCATAATGTTATTGCAACACCAAGTATAATTGCAATTAGTGAAATAGTTCTAAATCCTTTAAGATTGGTACCTTTAGGAACTAGAAAAGGCAGTAAATACCAAAGTAATAATGACATTTCTTAATCAATCGTTTTGAGTCTTAGCTATAATTGAATAATTGTGTGTCTTTTTGAACAATAAATCATGTTCGAATCAGTCAATTGCATTTTGTTGGGTAATCCTGTATAGATTATCTTAACCACGAATACCATCTAGGTTCAAGATCACAACTATCGGGACAAGCAAGGTTGGGAGGTGCATCTGGCGGTATGATACAGGGCCTGCATACCAAATCAAACATTGACCAAGCAACAAACCCAACTAGTGCAATTACAAATATTATTGGTATTTTGGTTCTAGTCTTCATTTTTTCTTATCCTTAATGATTAATCCAACTATAGCCAAGAAAGGCACAACTAAGACAAAGAAGATAAAGTCAATATTTTCCTGTAAAAGAAAATCCAACCTTGGTTCTTCGATTTCTTCAACAGTGCCTGCCCATGTAATACAGTCAGGACAGAAAATGCTGCCAGGAACAGTAAGACGAGTATGATACATCATTTGTTGAAAAACAAAGCAATCATCTGTAAATGACATGCAAGTTGTCAACAGGCTAGGTAAGCCAATGTAAAAAACTGCTGTAGCTGCAATTACAATTATTATCTTGTATCTAGTTTTCATAAATCAGCTTTTTTTACAATAATTTCAATGTTTATTGGCGGAGATAAGGCAGTTGGATTGTAGACTGATTCCCAAACAAATGCTGTTGCAGTGTACATACCTTCCTCAAATGGAATCCATGTGACGTCAGGACTAAATTTCTGAAAGGAAGTAAGGTTCCCAGCAAGCCAAGATAAAGACTCTATCTTATTCTGACTGTTTTGAATTTGAACCAAATAGGCAAACGGCTGAGTCCTGTTTTGCTGATTTTCCAAGTCAGAAACAACTCTGATTTGTTGGTCTACTACAATGGTATTGTCAATTATTGGCTCCTTTGAGAGACTCAACAACCTCATGTTTGAAGCAGGGGCTCTCTCCAGTGGTGGTCCTCGTTTTCCAACAATTATAGAAGTAGCTGTAACCTCAAGTCCTTCATCTGTGATGGTAACTCTTCGTGGATCATCTGATGTGAAATTTGCGGGATACATCTTATCAACATACTTTGCAGATATCGTGTCACCAGTTACTACGTGCAAAAAACCCCCTCCTGATGGTGGTGTTTCAACAAATGTTATTTCTCTTTTAAATATGCCAGAGTCAAAGCCGGTTTCAAATAGTGTCATTCTAGTTCCGTTAAGATCAGGATCAGAGTCAGAATGGATTGAAGCCCAGAGATAGTCAATTGCGTTTGGGTATTTGTTCATGTCAGGATCAACTACTGTAACATTAGCTTTGGTTCCTTCAAAACCGGAAAAGGAAAACTCATTCCACTCTATTGTGGCAACCGTATAATCAGGCTGTATCCCATATGACAAACCCGCTCCAATAGTACCTGATACAATCAATAATACAAAGAAGATCTTCACGATTAAAACTAAAGTTGGCTCATTGAAAAATATTACTTAGCTTTTGTTAAAATGAGGTAGCCATCTATAAGTTGCGTACATTTTACAACAACTAAAAATCCATTGAAGAACGCCAGGTAATCATTAGAGGATTACCCAGTAGTTCGATTGATGTTTAAAGTTCTAGAGGAAAAGAAGCCATATTTTTGATAAGACTTTCAAAGAAAACTGAGTGGGAACAATTTTCAAAATAATTGATGAAAAGATTGACATAGAGAAAATGTAGTAAATGAGCTGAAATTCAGCTTGATTGTTAAATTAAGATAATATTTCATAAAAACCAATAATGATTATGAGTATAAGAAATAAAAAAAATTATGAATATGATGATGACTCTCATCCAAGAAAATTAGAAAAATGGAGGAGAGGTAGAAAAAATTTTCCATAGTGAGCTGAATTTCACAACTCAAGCTTAGAAGATGATATAACATATTTTCTCATATTATATTATATGCAAAGCCTGCTTGATCCAAAAGGAAACTATCTCAAGAGTGAAAAAACGTAAAAAAATATCTTAAATCAATTCCAGATACAGAGATTAAAACATTTTATGAAAATATTGAACTTACGCCGTTTCCAATTCTTCTAGCAAAAGAGTACCACAAACGAATTTTAAAGAACAAATTAAGATCTAAAAATATCAAAAATAAATCTAAAAAATTAAAATCCCTTTCAATTTATAAGAAGATTAAAAAACAAAAAGAAAAAACTTTGAAGAAATACTTTTCAGACATGGAAAAGGAATAGAATTCTCCAAATTAAAAAAAAAGATGATTTTATAATGAATTGCGAGCATAATTTCCATCTAATCAGATTGAATGGTTTTAGGATCCTAGTTTGTAGAAAGTGTGGGCAAGAAAAACATTCTAAACAAATGGAAGTAGTTGCAACATAACTTTTATTCTTGCAGCTTATACTCTCTAAATGTATCTGAGATACTCCAACTGTATCTGAAATAATCTAAACACCATTCATGAAAAAGCGTGTCGTGGCCAAAAAACATCTCCCGTAAATCAGGATCACCGTTTTTTGTAGGAAACATTACTGCAGCATCTTTTTCGTTTATTATAACCGAAACAGTGACATTTTTCTTCATTCTTCGACGAATTTTATCCGTCTCTAATAATTCATAATAACCCAGTTTCTCAAATAGTTTTTTTCTTCCCTTTGGAATAGTAGCGTTTTCAGAAATAATATTTTGATAACTAACACCTGCCTTTACTCGCTTGAGTAGCTGCTCTGTGATATCCAGAGGTACCTCTGAGATTATATCAAAAACATATTCATTAGCATTTTTGTAGATACTCTTCCAATTATCTAATACTTTAACAACTCCTTCAACATGTATAGTATTTTCTAAAGCTCCAATTCTTTGAATGAACTTGGTTGGAATATTCCCAAAGTAATGGTCTTCAAAATATTTTCTGTTTTTTGATAAAAATGATAGTGAAGGTATTTGGGAACAAACTGCTTTACCAAATGTAGTAAGATGAAAATATCCATCACGTTCTTTTTTTACCAATCCAGCATTTGACAATCGATCAAAATTTCTAGATACTTCTTGTGCTGTAACATCTAGTTTTTTTGCCATTGTAGATACTCGAGATTTTTCTTCGAGCAAACGAAAAATAATACTAATTCTTTGTTCACTTGCTAGCTCCAAAAAGTCTGGTGCAGTATCCTCATAAAATTCAGATTTTGCCATAAAACAAAATAGTTATTGGGTCTAAAAAAGACTATTATTGTAGCAATTTCAAAAAAATTAGCTTATTTTCAAATCCTTAGCTTATTAGACAATATCAACTATTTATTGTAACTATTTTCATGAATCAGATGTTAGATCTATTTCATAAGTGCCAAAATGATAAAAAATCAAAGGGCAGATTAATTATGGACCAAATATGTGGTGAAATTTTTTGCCAAGAATGCGGCTTTGTTGTGAAAGAGAGGATTACATCTCAAGATTATGAAAAAAATGCGCATTTGCTAGAACAGTACGTTCTACGATGTCTAGTAGAGGCGTACTAAATGACAATGGCATTTGTTTTGATAACATGCGCTTTAGGAAAAGAAGATTCGGTATTGAGCAATCTTGAAAAACTAAGCAATATAAAAGAAGTTTCCAGGGTACATGGAGCATATGATGTTATTGCAAAAGTAGAAGCTTCAAGTGCTGAACAAATTAAAGGGGTTATTACAGATGAAATTCGAACAATAAATGATGTAAGATCTACAATAAATCTTCCCTTGAAATTTTATAATTAAATTCCTAAAATTTGAGACTTTGTTAAGCTATTTTTATGAAAATCAGCTTGATTGTTAAATGATTCTAATATTATAGAAAAAAGAAATCGTATTATGATTAATCAAGGTAGTATTGGTTGTACATATAATGGATCGACTATAATATTTGACTCTAAAATAGTTCAAGCCTTTGATTCCTGTAAATTAGATGATGATGGATGGGTTAAGATTGATACTGGAATTCATCCAAATGTAAGCAGGTATATGGCACTGAAGGATGGTGCAAAGGCAATTTTACTGCTTTTTAACACAAAGACACCTGAAATTCTAAAATTCCGAAATGGTGCTACTGTAAAACTGAGTACCAAAGTTATACAATATCAGTATAAATACAGATTGAAAAAATAGACAAATCCAAATAATTTTTTAAATGGCAAGGAGGATTTGTGAATCACGTTGACTGGAAGATATTATTTCCTCCTTACCTAGATATATACTAATAATGTATTATTTTATTAAACATAGGTAAAACTCTAGCTGAATTTCATAATTAAAGCTTAGAAAGTGTTATTTGAAATTGAACGCATAATAGATTAATGACAATTGAAACGAACGATGATCACCAAACATTGGTCAGAGAACTAATTAACAAATTTAGTTATCAAGGAATAGAAGTAACCGCTGCTAACTTTGGTGGGCATAGTAAACCAGAAGCGGTTCGAAAATACAAACCAGATATAATCGGGTGGGATGGTGAAAAACATTTGTATTATTTTGGAACAGTTGTTACTAATGAAGAAAGCCTTAACAAATTAGAAACACGGGAAAAATTTAGCGAATTATCCAAATGTGTAATGAAAAACGGTAAATCTGAAGGACTGAATTGTCCATATTATATTGTTGTTCCAAAACAAAAGTATGAAAAACTACAAAAGACACTATATGATATTGGAATTTCTTCAAAAAACAACATTCATACCATTGGAGTATAAAATTGGCAGAATTAGTAAAACCGTGTAATTGTACAGATGATGTTTGTGATCAACAATACAACAAACTATGTGCACATATTGATGGAAAGTGCATCCATAAAAACGGTTCAAGTCATTTGATTAATTAATATTTTATTAAACAAACAAATTCCTAATAGTGATTAGAATAATAACAGATGGCTATATGTTTCATCTAGGAATTAATTCATTCGTTACAATCATCCTGGTTACTCAAGAATTCTAATGAGTTTTCTTTGCAATGACTGGTTATATCATTTTACAACCAAGACGGGAATTTTTGATTTTTGTATAACATAATTAGAAACACTTCCAAGAAAAAATTCTTTAAAAATACCTTTCCCACTAGACCCAATTACGATCAAATTAAATTTCTTAGATGATGTAATTTTTGATATAATCGTTCCGGCTTCTTTATCCCACCAGACCCGCCTCCTATTTGATTCAAAATAAACATATCAAAATCCTTTTGAATTTGAACACCATAATCTTAAAACAATTTACAGTGGTATTATAATAACAGAATTCGTTTATATCTATCAGTAACTAAATTTCAAATTCAGAATTTATGGAAAAACACGCTAGACATCAAGTTCAAATTCGGACTATGAAAATAGAGGACATTCCAAAAATAGTAGAGTTACAAAAAAAATCATTTCCAGCAATGGCTGCCGAAGGCGTAGTTTGGAAGCCAGAGCATTTAGAAGCACATCTCAAAATATTTCCAAAAGGACAATATTGTGCTGAATACAAAGATAGTATTGTTGGTTCATGCAGCAGCTTAATAATTAATCTAAATCCTGAATACAAAGAGCACACTTGGTTAGAAGCTTGTGGAGATAGTTTTTACAAAAATCATAACCCTAAGGGAGATACTCTTTATGGTTCAGATGTTTCAACTCATCCTGATTATAGAAGATTGGGGATTGCTACCAAATTATATGACGCACGAAGAGAACTTGCCATAAAACTAAATCTAAGACGAATTATTGCAGGAGGTAGAATATTCAATTATTGTGAATACGCAAAAAAAATGTCTCCTCTAGAATATGTCCAAAAGGTCAAGAGAAAAGAGATAAAAGAGCCTGTCCTTTCTTTTCAACTTCGTAATGGTTTCAAATTTATCAAAATTCTTCCAAACTATCTTAGAGATCCAAGATCATTTAACTATGCAACTTTTATTGAATGGAAAAATCCAAAGTATAGAAAAAAATGATTATTGATTGTCATATTCACATAAATCAATATGAACTTCTAAAGAACGTTTCATCATTAGAAGAACGTCTTAACATGTTACAGACTGAAATGATTAGCAATAATGTAGATTATGCTTTAATTTTATCATCATATATAGTAAATGAGCAAAGACCATCAACTTGGCAAATAATAGAGGCCATAAAGAAATATGATAATTTAGGAGTAGTTGCTGGATTTACAATTGACAACCATAGCGATGATGATCTAAAGAATTATCGCAAATGGATTAAGGAGGGTCTGATCAAAGGTTTGAAAATCTATACAGGTTATGAGCATTATTATCCTTATGATGAAAGATATCAAAAAGTATACGATACTTGTCTTGAATTTGATATTCCAGTAATGATACATACTGGGGATACATTTACTCCTAAGGGAAAACTTCGTTACGCGAGACCGTTGAATCTTGATGAGGTGGCTGTAGATAATCCTGAACTTAAGATAGTTTTATGCCATCTTGGAAATCCATGGATTCAAGATGCGCAAGAAGTAATTTACAAGAACAAAAATGTACATGCCGATATTTCTGGTCTAGTAATTGGAGATTTCGATCATTATTTTGAGAAGATGATGAAAGAAAAAGTAGCTGAACTTATCAATTATGCAGGAGAGCCAAAATATTTGATGTATGGAACAGATTGGCCTATTAGTACAATGGATTCCTATCTCAACTTTGTTGCAAAATTAAAAATGAAAAAAGAGTATCGAGATCTTTTGATGTATAAAAATGCAAAATCTCTATTCAAAATTTAATTATTTTTTATTTTCTAGTAACTAAAAAAACAGAATAAATAGATGCCGTTCCTACTGTCGCATTCATGTTTCTAAACTTATAATCGTTAAAGGTTTTCACTTTTTCATAGACATCACTTCCAATGATTAAACCATTAGGTATGGCAAATCGATTTATCTTCGCGCACCTATTTACAGTTGAACCAAAAATATCATCTACTGATGATGTGGCTATCTTGGCAATACTTACTGTGCCATAAGAAACACTAGTACGGATGTGATTTCTGGAAAAACAGGTTATTGCTAATAATGGCTTGTGTTAAAGAAACATAGTTAGAAGAAAAAATGCGGAACAGGCAGATAGAAATCCTTTAGTTAAATTCATAGTTTTGTCTACTGCTCTAGAATAATCCCGAAATATAGTTGGCCCCATCACTTTAACATTGGCTTCATTTTCTAAAATTTCAAAGGAAGCTGGCTCTATGTTTTTTTCAGATTCTTTAGCAATTTCAAGATACCAATTTGCCATGTCTTGAGGTTTTGTGACCAACCCAAATTGATAGTACCCATTTCTATTTCTCACACCTTGTGTGGTGTAATGCGTATCAGATGTACAGATTTCTATTAGGTCATATCCGTTGTTTGAAAAATGGTTCACTACTGCTTCTCTAACTCCATTTTCCATATTATTTGCGTCGGCCCACCCTAGAAAATATTTTTTGTTATTTGTGCGAAGACACAAAATTCCAATTCCACCAAGTGCAAGATCTGGCGCTTTAATATCCATATCTTTAGAATTTGCATAACCAAATTCTAATGGATATGTCTCTTTAGTCATCAACGTGTCAAGACAAGATTTTGATGCAGCTAAAAGATCTTCTGAATTGTTTTGAGATATTTCTTCTCCCATTGCATTGTGACAATCTACAATTAAGACTTGACCAAAGTTACGATTTTTTGAAAACTGTTCAATCTCACTTTTTACATGTAGTGGCAAGTCCTCCATTCCATGTGGAGAAAGAGACAAAAACAATAGTGCAGTTTTACCAAAAAGTAATCCTACACAACGGGCATTGTTAATCTGAACTGTAACAGGTTCAGTACAGTTCAATCCTTCCTGTGCTACAGAATATTTTGATAAACTCTCAAGATATTGAGATACTTCTGTTTGTGAAGGTAAATTTAGAGAATGGTTTGAAACGCTATGCAGCACCATTGCTGATGAACCAAGATTTTTATAAATCAGGTATGGGATATTGCTTCCTCCTACTGGATGAAATGGTCCAGGATGAATATCAGGTAAAACTAATCTAAATTCTCTATTTGCGTTCTTTGTATGAAATCTAATTTGTGATGTCGAAACTTTGGATACTTTTGCACGCTCAGTAAGAATATTTTCAACCTCGGATGGATTATTTTTTGATAAGGATGAAAGATAAGCTTGTATCAATTTATGAGTGCTCTTGACACCAGGCATTCCCGCCCTGTCAGTAAGGATAGACCAAGACGAGGCTAATATCAAAAATGTTGTACCATATGCTATAGCCTGATAATTAGTTAAAACTGGAATCCACATATCGATTGGTACTAGTGCTAAAAACATTGCCATTGGTTGCAAGAAACATACAAGCCAGGCCTTGCGTATGTTAGTGCCAAGAACAGTTGTGAATATTCCAATTCTAAAGCTTGCAAACAAAAACATTCCAACTGTAATGAAAAGAAAGGGAATCTCGTCTCTAGATATTATAAGAGAAGCCAAAAGACCAGATACCGCAGTAAGCAACCAAAGACTATTTCCAAAAAGCGACATGTGTAATGCTTTAGAATACTCTTTGTTTCTGGTAAAGCGAGAGTCAATGATTTGTGTTACCAAAAGGGTTCCTAGAACAGCAAGCAGCCTAAAAACAATATCTTCACTTTCCAGATAGACTGATACAGTTAACGTTACAAGTACTGATGCAATAATAATTGAAATTATTAATGAATGATAAAATGAAGAGGGATTTAGTAATGTTAGTGAATATCGTTTATGGATCTTGGAAACATCACTGTAAGATTCTGTCATAACGGGTCACGATACTAGAAAAATATCCATCAACCACGAGATTACAATAAGGCTGCTTGGAACGGTTACTACAATTTTTGGATCTACTTTGAACCCTTTTGTTTCATCTTCAAAGAATCTCAAAAGTCCTGCACTTGATGCCGGTAATGGAGCACCTTTTTTGCTAGCCATGATTAATTTAAAAGTCAGGAACTTTACATAAAAACTTTATTCTTGTTTCTTTAATTTGGCAATAATTTCCACGAGTGAATTAATCGATTTTAAGATTTGTTGTTGTTTTTCATGATCTTTTTCTTCGTCGAGTTCTTTGGAAAGATTTTCAAGTTTTTGTTCTAAAGCATTTAGAGTTGAACGGGTTTTTTGCATCTCCTCATATTCTGTGATTTCAGATGCTGGTTTAGTTTCTTTAATTTCAGGTTCCTTACCACAATTGACGCACAATGCATGACCGTCTTTTATTACCCTTACACCCTTGCAATATGGGCATGGTTCGCTAACTAATGTAGCACCTTTTAGCAACATTTCGATTGCCTTCTTGGTAAGTTCTGCTGACATTAAGAAATATTAGAATTGATTTCTAAAAAACTTAATCTTCATAGTCTTGTGGAAAAACGAGTTTTTCATATTCAGCGAAGGCTTAATAGTGTGTGGGAGGAAGTATTTTTTGATTAATGGCGGTAATTTGTAGTACTTGTGGCCTTCCTGAAGATTTATGCGCCTGTGGTGAATTAGAAAAAGATAGTACTCATATCATTATAAGGTTAGAAACTAGACGTTTTAGAAAAAAAGGAACTATGATTGAAGGACTAGATCCAAAAATTAATGATTTAGAAAGTGTGGCCAAGGAATTAAAAGCCAAATATGCATGTGGTGGCACAGCAAAAGAGGGGTACATATTTTTACAAGGCGACCATCGAGATACCATCAAAGAAACTTTGGTAAAGCTTGGATTTGCTGAATCATCAATAGAACTTCACTAGAAAAGACTTGTTAGACCAAAACAAGTTAATGAAATCTTTGGGAATTCCATTCTCTGCATTAGTTTCTGTAATTTTTGGTTTGATGATTCTTTCATTTCCTTTAGGTGCCTATGTTGTTTTTAATTCCAATATAGAAGATGGAGTAAGATTTGATTTCCCAATCAATGGGTTTGATTTTTTTCCTGCAGGAATTGGTTTTGAAATTCCAATACAGTTTGAGCTTGGAGATGTCTTTATTGGTTTGTGGTGTGTATTTATTATTTTATTTTCAATTGCTATGTTCGGACCCAAAACAAATTTTCTAAAAGCTTTGTCTCCTATTATGTCAGAAGGAAAATATGAATCAAAATCAAACTATCTCGTTTCAGTAATCAAGTGGTTTGCTATTTTGATTGTAGTTTCTGGAATAATTGATTTTATTCAAGAAAGTGTAGGGATAACAACGCAACCGCCTCAACAATCAGATAGTTTAATTCAATTCTTCGAGATTACTGCGGCACCAATTAGTGAAGAAATAGGATTTAGAGTGATGTTAATTGGAATTCCTTTGTTTGCTATTTACTCTCATAGAGCATCATTGGTTTTATTTTTCAAATCACTATGGCATCCAACACAGACCTTACATATCTATGAAACAAAAAAAGCATTAATTTTGATTGTAGTTGTGGGAATATTTTTTGGTGCAGCTCATATAATTTCTGGGGAACCTTGGAGTTTAGGCAAATTTGCTCAAGCAACTGCAAGTGGAATAATTATTGGATGGGTTTATTTCAAACATGGACTTGTCTCGGCAATTCTGGTTCATTGGTCAACAAATTATTTTATTTTTTCATACGTGAATTTCCTTGCTGAGATAAATGAAATTACAGTAAAAAATGCTTTTTCTCATTCGCTAACTAATAGTTTGGAGATTCTATTTGTCATGACAGGAGTTTTATCAATTGTGTTAATAATTGTAAATTATCTGAATTTGAAAAATGAAAAAAAATTAGAGGTTTAGGGATATTTTAAGTCCTTTGTATCTATTTCTTATAGTTACTTCTGTAACACCTGCAGCTTCAGCAACATCTCGTTGTGTCTTGTTTTCTCCATTTGTTACACACGCTACATAAAGAGCTGCAGCCGCAAGACCCATAGGATCCTTTCCTGCTGAAATTTTAAGTTCTTCAGCAGTTTTTAGAATTTTTGTGGCTTCACGTTTGGTCTTTTCTGACAAGCCTGCCTTACTTGCAATTCTTGCAATACATTTTATTGGATCTACAACTGGCATCTTTAAGCCAAGCTCTCTGAGTAACAATCTATAACACCGCGCAATATCTTTTCTTTTAATATTACTTGAATGTCCAATGTCTTTTAGGGTTCTTGGAGTTTCAGTATCACGACATGCAGCATAAAGTGAAGCTGCAATTAATGCAGAAATTGATCTTCCACGAACTAGACCTTTATCTAATGCTTTTCTGTAAATATATGCAGCTTTTTCAATTACTGCGTCACCAACAGCGAGTTTATCTTTGAGTCGATCAAGTTCACTAAACGCTTGCCTAAAGTTTCTATCAATTGGTTCATGAACTTGGCTTCTACTATCCCAAGTTCTAAGACGCTCAATTGTACTTCTCATTGATGCAGAAAGTGGTTTTCCAGTTGCATCTCTATCGGCAGGTCCGATAATGGTAGCAAGCCCCATATCATGCATTGCAAGGGATGTTGGAACACCAGCACGGCTTCTACCTTCGTGTTCTTCTTTAGAGAAAGAACGCCACTCAGGTCCAGATTCCACTGATTGATCCGTTAAAACATATCCACACTTTCCACAAAAATTCTCTCCAGTATTAGTGTCAGTAACTAGAGTGCCTTTTCCACATCTAGGGCATCTGTCTTTTGGATTAGTGCCTTTTACCATATCAATAACATCTCGCCGTTTCGAAAATTCTCGTATTTATACATTGCTATACAGTTACTTATAAACCTGTAGATGGGTTTACTAATAAGTTAGGAAATTTTACCGATTTTACTACTGATAGTGGGTTTTTCATTTTGTGAAAGCAAAAATTCCAAATCCTCCTGATTATCAATATCTAGCATAATTCTCCTTAAAAGAACAAGAGAGGTATTTGATGTAAGGGATTTTCCAATTTCCAGATGAATCTTGTAGCTATCTTCATCATAATGAGTTTCCATTAAATTTACTGGCATTCTAAGTAATGCGTTAGTTCCATCAAACCTCCGAGAAGGAACAACTAAAACAGACTTGGGGGATTTTTGAAATCGAATTAAATTTTCAATGTCTTCAGACTGCATAAAGGGTATATCTTGTGGAAAAACAATTGATTCGTCATATCCATTATTTTCAAGATAGTTGTCGGCAAGGGATACTGCATGGTTCACCCCAGACTCATCATTATCAAAAATTTCCTGCACGCCAAATCTTTTAGTTAGTTTTAAAGCTGTTTCATCTTTTGAAACAACAATAATTTTTTCAAAAATTTTAGATTTTGAGATAGTCTCAACAACTTCTTGTAACATGATTCTACAAAGATCTTCTTTTTGATTAGATGATAAGTTTAATCTTGTTTTTGCTTTAGAAAATGTCTTAACTGGGATAATAGCCGCAATTTTCAAATTATAAGTGGATTTGTTTTAATACAAATGAAGCTAATGCTTGCTCGTCATTTTTGGTTGTCATTTTTAATTTTGCATCATATACTTTCATACCCAAGCTTTCAATTTGCTTTGTAAGTCCCTTGTCTTTAGTATCTATAACAATATTAGAGCAAACATCAGAATACATCTTTGCCAATCCATAGGAGGAAACCTCTATTCCTGCAGCTTGCATGTATTTTGCAGCTGGCCCACTAAATGCTTTATCTCCAATTAAAGGACTGACAGCAATTACTTTCTTTTTTATTTTTGACAACTCTTTTCTAACTCCTTTAATTGACAACATAGGACCAATACTTGTTAATGGATTACCTGGAGCGATGATAACTCGTTCTGAATCATGCATTGCGTTAATAGCCTCAGGATTGGGACGAGCTTTATCTGCTCCAATGTATTGTATTCCTTCTACCTCATCTTTTCCCCTATATTTTACCCAATATTCTTGGAGATGAACCTCTCCTTTGTTAGTAGTAATTCTAGTCTCCAAACTATTGTCTGTTACAGGAATTACCTTTGCTTCAACTGCAAATTTTTCACACATCCATTTGGTTATATCACTTAGGTTTTTTCCATTTTTTAGCATATTAGTCCTCATCAGATGGGTTGCAGCATCTCTATCACCAATTCTAAACCAAGTTTCTTCTCCAAAAATCTCCATTTGTCTTAAGAATCCAAAGGTATCTTTTGTAATTCCCCAGCCCCTATCATAATCTAGAAGGTCTGCTAATCCATAGATAATGGTGTCAATATCAGGACATAGATACATGCCATATAACCAATAATTATCACCTACATTGCTGATAACATTCACATCAGAGGATTGCGAAACTATCCCTCGTACTAATTTGACCGATCCTGTTCCTCCAGCAAGTATTGTTATCATATTTTTCAGCTCTAAAACTACTAATCAATGAAATTATGGCTCAATATTACTTTTTCAATAGAACCCCAGAATTATGAATCAAGACAAGTTTTTTATTGTGGCTATAGCGATCACATTTCGTGATGAGTTCATCAATTTTAATCGTCTTTTTTATAGGTCTTTTAATTATTGGCAGTAGCACATCAGTCTTTGGTGCACAACTTGAAGCAAGAATTGTACCTGACGCTGAATCGACCAAAATTAAGATTATTTTCCAAAGAAATATTTTCATAGATTATAAAAATGGGGGAGATCTTGCAAACGAATTAAAAACAAAAACCTGGAAGGTTAATGTTCAAGCAGATTCTTCCAACCCAGCAGTTCAAGATTTGATAAATAAATTGAACCAAAAAATAAAAAACGATGGGAGTGCTGCTCAGATAACTGATTTGGGTGTAGAGTATAGTGCAGAACTAATAGGAAGAGAGACAAATACATCCATAGATTACAAGATAGTTTTAACGCCTACATTATCACACTACAATATTCGTAAATTTTCTGCTAACAATCCATCGCTGGTAGATTTGGGTTGGAGAGGCCTAAGTGTTATTGGACCAATAACAATTGATGGGGTAGAAATTAACATGCCAATTTCTGTTTTAAAATCTAAAGAGCCTGCAGCATATGAGATTATTGCTAGAACAGAAGGGGAATCTCTTCTTTCACAAAATATTATGAATGCTGACGGGATAAGAAGCCAGCCACTTGGGAACTGGCACGATTTGTTTGACCCAACTGGAATTAATGTTGATGCAAGTACATTTGGATTAGATGAATCCATCTCAGGTTTTGTTGTGCATACTTTTACAATGGGTGAAAGTAGTATCAGGGAAGGAAGACAAGTAGAAAAAGAATTTGAAGTGACATTTACAAAAGATATGGAATATAAAATTAGAGCAGTAGAATCAGCAGACTCAGCAACTGTTGCTGTAATTGGTTTTGCAGTAATAGATTATTTAGGTGGTTCTGAAGTGTTGGGGGTTACTCCAACTGCTCCTACGAATTATGGTGAAACTACGGGGGGAGGATTTCCAATAATGATAATTTATGGAATGGCAGCGATGGCAGGAATTGGAGCAGTTGCAGTTTTGATTTTTAGTAGTAGAAAGCTAAAGGCCGAGGAAGGACAAGGCCAACGAGGTATTGACCCATCACAATTACAAAGCTATGCAACCAGTGCTTCTTCTGGTGGATATCAAACTGTTCGAGGTGAAGCACAACTGAAAGGTGACCAATCTTATGAACAAACCAGAAGCGTATATGAACAAGAAAAGAAAGAAGAGCCTGCAAGTGATTCTAGTACAAAAGGTTCCATGCCAAAAGGTTGGAAACCATCTTAATGTGTGCGTGCTGGCCGTAACCCTCCTTCTGTTTTAACGATATTTCGCTTTGCAGCCTACCTGAACCAAGTGCAGGATCATAAGGTTCTGTTTGGCCTTGCTCCACGTGGGTCAGCTCTTTCATTCCTTCTCTAGAAACCTCAGGTTTTGCCATCATCGTACGCTAGGTCGGATTAATTTCTATTCTGTTGCCAGTCATCTCTGACTATCCGTCGCCGGAACACATTTCCTGCATGGAGGGAGGAGTTTCCTCTGCCGTAGCAGCGTTTCGTCCACCAGCTCGCACCTGTAAATAGAAAATGAAAATTTCTATTTTAAGATTGTTAAGATTAGAGATGCAGTCATATTTTTGATGCAAAATAGTCTTCATCAGAACGAGTTTTTGCCCTTTTTGTTCTAATAAAAAAGATTAGTCTTAGTGTATCCAAATACATTCTATAGATAACGCGATTTTCTCTGAGTCGTGGTGCAATTGCGTTCCAGAAATACCTAGCTTGTATTCCAGATAACCTAGAGTCACGAATTACAAATACGGTATTAGAAGACTTTTCCACCACTTCCATTGTTTTTGGACTAAATGCCTGATCAGATTGATTTCCCGCTCCAACAATTATCATTTCGGGTTTTCCGCTATCAAAATTTTGAAGTAGACTAGGTATGACATTGCCTGTTTGTGGATAAACTCTTTCAACGGGGATTTTTTTCATATCAAGATCAAACATCTTTTCATTAATTATTCCTAAAATATCACGTTCTTCTTCTGGGGATTCAACAATACTTCTAACAATTCGAATATTGCTGTTTAATGATTTTGAAAGCGAGTTTGCCATTTCTAATCCCAAATTTGAGTGTCTACCTTTATCATATGATACAACAATATTTTGTAATTCATTATCAAAATTTTGCTTGATGTTAACTCCAATAATATCACATGTTGCAAGTGATAGTAACTTTCTGTTACTACGTAGGCTACGAAAATCCATAATGAGTAGGTTAATTCCCTGTTCTTCAACTGTTGCAATTATGGCTTCAGTAGTATCATGTGAAAGCCTGACCAGATATCTATGCTCAGCTGAGTTTGATAGGATTTTTTTTAATTCATCAAAGGATTTCGTGGCAGGTTCTGCAAGACTCTGTGCAGATGAAAGTGCCACCTGTATTGGAATTGTAACTACATTGAGAAATGAAACTTCACCTTGTTTATCCTGTGCTAAAGATAAACCTATTTTTGCTAGTTTTTCTGCTGTGTTTTGTTCAACAACAATCATTATACGATAATCTTTTCGATGAGATGGACCTTCATTTGCCACCAAAGGTGCATAATGCTCAATCTCTTTTTTGGAAATATATAATTTATAAATTGAAAAACCAATCAATATCCATACAATAGCAATTGCCCAGCTCAACGGATTGTAAATAAGAAGAAAAATAGCAAGCCCAACGTTACAAAATATGCCTACAATTGGCATGATGGGAAACAACGGAATTTTGAATCCATAATCAAGTTTGTTGCCGTAGAGTCTTCTAATGTTAATACCTGCCCAATTGACTTGTGTGAATAGAAATAGGAACATTACAGCAGCAGCAAGTGCAAGCTGTTCAATTGGAAGCCACACGGCCATTACAAGCATAATAAAACCTGATGCTAAAATTGCAAAGTGAGGAGTATGATATCTGGAATGAATAGAGCTGAATATGTAAGGAAGGTTGTACTGTCTTCCCATGGCAAATGAAACTCTACTTGAGGAAAATGTAGTGGCACTAAGTGCAGCAATAGTTGACACCAGACCGCCAACTAGGACTAGTATCGTTCCGAAGGGTAGTAAAAAATTTGCAGCGTGTGCAATTCCCAGTTCATTATAATCACTTATGAATTGCCATGACTCCTTGCCAACTATAGATGAGTTCAGCCCACCCAGAAAAGCAAAAGTAAAAACAATGTAAAGGGTTGTGACAATTCCAAGCGTAATGAAAATTGCTTTTGGAATGTTTCTCTTTGGATTTTTGACTTCTTCTCCAGCTTGTACAATTATTTCATACCCTTCAAAAGCTATGAACATAATTCCCACCCCTAGAATCAACCCAACTACACCATTTGGAATAAAATTCTGAAAGTTTGTCATCCAAGTAGGATTTGTAAAACTCATTGCAAAAAGACCTGAAGTGATGAGGACAATAATCAGTGCAAGTTGTGCAAATGTTAGTCCATTTCCAACTTTGCCCGTAATTGAAACACCTCTGTAATTCACATAGGTGAAAATTATTATCGAAATTACGGCAATAATCTTCTCAAGTGCGACGCCTGCATATTCGGATGGGACTCCCAGGTTGATAAGCAAGTTTCCAAAAAAGGAACCAAAGGATACTGCATACAGGCTGCCTGCAATCATGTGAGCAAACCACGCAGTCCAGCCACTGAGAAACGCATTTGGTCTTGGTAGTCCTTCTTTTACCCATCTGTAACCTCCACCTGCTTCTGGAAATGCAGACCCCAGCTCTGCATAGGTTATCGCGGTAAAGAAGCTGATTATTCCGCAAAATACAAAGGCTATAAGCAGTGCAGGACCTGCTTCGCCCATGGCGGGTCCTACCAGAATAAAGATAGAACCCCCAATCATTGCAGCAATTCCAACCATTACTATGTCAAGTAAAGAAAGACTTCGGACTAGACCTGACGATGATGTTTCATTAAACAATCCTATCCGTGTGACAAAAAACCGTGAATAAATCTCTAATGGTAAATCATAATCATGGATAAGTTAGTGTCTTCATATGAAAAATTAACTTAGGATCGAACTTTTATACAAATTTCCTATTTCGGAACTAGCTTATGACATTCACAAAGACAAGAGCTAATAATGCATCTATGTTTTTTACAGTCAAGGCAACGCTTACTCCTGCCTGTTTTCATTCGTAGTTCTTCAATTCGTCTTGCCTTTTCACTCATGACTCATTAAATAATCTAAAGCTTTTAGTTATGATTTCCTATTTTTACTCAGATTATTCTTCATTTAGTTCCTAAATTTGGCAAAAATAATGACTAAAAAGGGATTTTGTATTCTTTTAGAAGAGGGCTAATTTCATCTTCTGATTCTAGTTTTGAATAGTCTTCTAACAAATTTTTATTTAGATCCAGAAAGGTATGACCCCATTTGAATTTGTTAAGTAGTGTCAAGCCCAGTTCCTCGTAACCCAAAATAAATAATGTAGCGGATATTGCCTCAACGGTTGTTAGTTTATCAAGCTTAGAATAATTAACTGGATTACCGGCAAAAAGAGGAGGAAGCTTTCTATGAATTCCAGAAAATTTTGTAGTAAATGCTTGATCAGCTAGATTCCATGAACAATCAATTGCAGTAACAGAACCTACAAGTTTCTTATCTGATGCTAGTAGAGTTTTTTTTGCAAAAGGATCTAAAACTAAAGTTTTTTCAGTTGTTTTTTTTACATTTTTTGCCAATCCAAATTTTACAAGCTTAGCTGCAGTGCATTTGTTTGGATCATCTTGTTTTAACATCACAACTTGAATTTGCATTATGGGATTCTAAAATAATGTGCTTATTTGAGTTTATTCTAAAGCAACATAAGTAACTTGGTAGTAAAGTCTTGATACCTGTTCTTCTTTGAGTACTTCTACATTCCATGTTGAGTCCGGAAGTGAGGCATCTAAAGCCACTGGTAAAATTGTAAACTTTTCTAGCCTAACATCAGGTCCACTATACCTAACATTGTAATCCATACCATCAATTTTGATTGTCTGGTATATTGCACCTGGAACTCGCGTTGATTTTTGAATCATACAATCAGAATCTTGCCCTATTATGCATGTTCCATCCTCGATACTAACTTTGATGTTGACATTAGATTCTTCTCCCTTGGAGATAGTAAAAAGAGAACCTTGAATAACTCTCGGCGATAATTCTTTTTCATTAATTATTTTTTTATTTACTGTAATTTGAATTTGAGATTCGGTAATTCGGTTAACCTTTTCAATTACTCTATCACCAAATATCTTTGATTCAGGCTCTGACTCAGGCTCTGGGATCTTTTCGACTAGCTGTATAGATTTGGGAAAAGTTCCAAATTCGGTATTAAAGGTGATTATGTATGTACCTAGTTTAGCATTAGTTGGAAATGTATATTCATGGACGAATGTTCCAGTAGGATCTTGCCTTAAAGTTGTAATTGGAACACCTATTCCACAAACAAACGCACCGCAGTTTAATTTGGTTTGCTCTTCTGTTGGAATTCCAACTTTAACAGTTTCTAGGAAGATCAATTTTGTAGGTCTTGCAGTAATATGGGCAATGTCACCTGGATTATATTCTTCTTTGTCGGTACCTATCAACAACGAGAGCACCTCATCCCCGCCAAAAATGAAATCATTATCTACTTGGAAAAAGTTTTCAGCCCTAATTCCTTGGTATACAGCTGTTACTTTGTAGATGCCTTCTTTAAAGATGGTAACTGGCATATCAAAAATACTTTGAAAATTTCCTCCAGAGTCCAAGTATACAGATGATTCAGTAATTATTTTATTTGAAGGAGATTTTATTGCAATATCTACCCTATCAGGTACAACAAGGCCTTGGGTACCTTGTACTCTTTTTAATGCAGTACCCAATATTGTTAGTTTTTGATTTTGAGCTACATTGTAAACTGGAAGTTCTGACGTTACAGTCAATGGCTCAATGTTAAGAAAATCTTCACTTGGGTTAGGGGATACTTTGAAGAAGACTACTACAGGATTAATACCTACTTGTGCAGCACTAATTTTGTATACTCCATAATTACTTGAGTATAATACTCTGCTATTTTCTACAGTACGTGGTTTTTCAGATAATGGTGTAGTCCAAGTCCATGAGAATCGTCCATTTTCAACTGTGGCGCCAAATTTGTCAGTATTACCATCTGGTTTTGTAAGTACAATTTCCATAGATGGTTTATTGGAGACGCTGGTAGGAATTAATCCTGTTAGAAGAACATTTTCTCCTAAACCATAAACTTCTTTGTCAGTACTGATGACAATACTCTTAATATCTAATGGATCAATCACTGAAAAAGTTGTTGAATCTTTAAGAAATCCATCTGCATATGATGCTTGAACTGAATAGTTGCCTACCCCATAATTTGTTTTGTAAATAGTATCTTTTACTTGATAGTTACCTACCTGATCTGGGACTGCTTTTAATGAATAATCAAATGTATTAGATTTGGATCCGCTAGGTTTGAATACAGAATAAGTGGATTTGCTTCCTTCAATATTTTGTATTACAATATCAATTACAGGAGTCTGATAAGTACTACTAATTTTTGGATTATTTACTTTTCCAGAAATTATTATAGAGTCACCTATATCATATGTTGATTTATCGGTGGAAACAGTAAATGGTTTTGATGATTCAACAAACTCTTCTGGGTTTTCTACAACATGGAATACAACAGATTCGCTTCCAACATCTTTAGAAACCGTAATCTTGTAATCTCCATATCGAATGGGATTATTTGAAATCTGGAATTCATATCTGAATGTACTATCACCAGCAAGTCTTACAGAATCTTGAATCTTTACCCTACTTTGAACATCTGCAGACAAAGAACCAAAACCTGTCTGAAGAATTTCAAGGTCTAAAGAGAAAATCCACAAGTTGTTTAATCTGCCTGTAATTATTACTGTGTCTCCAAGGCCGTATGCTTTTTTGTCAGTCATCAAAGAAATTGGTTTTTCTTCCTTGGTGTCTTGCGTCAGATCAAATGAGCTGACCGTGGAATAAGTACCATATTCCGCAACAATGGTATGAAATCCAAAAACGGGTTGAACTGTAGTCATGAATATGCTAGTTGAAAATTTTCCCGAAGTATCTGGGTAAAGGGTACCATCAAAAATTTGCTTACCGTTAGGATTTGTAACCTTGAATTTCATACCCGCAAAAGGCACAATGTCACTAGTGTACGCAGTAATTTTTGCAGTCTCACCGGGAATGTATGATTCTTTATCGGTAGTTATGCTAAGTTCTTTTTCTTGTTCCTCTTCACTTTGAATGATTTCATCTCCAACAGTAAATTGAGTTGATGCTATTGCACTTCCGTATTCTACAACTACATAATATACTCCCTCACTGATACCTAGAACTTTTTGGAGACTATGCGTGGTTTTATAATTTAAATTGAGATCTGGAAAAAGAGTAACAATTTTTTTATAGCCGTTTGGACCATAAATGTTTATTTTTATTTGTTCAGCTTGGAAAAATGGTTTTTCAATAAACAATTTTTCGGAGACCTTACCAGCAATTATAGCAGTATCTTGAAAATTATAGCCACTCTTATCTACAGATAAAGTAATTGTTGTTTTTCCTGTTGTTGTTTCGGTTGTTAGTTTCCCATTGGAAGAACCTGCAGTTGAAGGTGCAAATTTCCAGTCACTTTGCGTGTCAGTGTCTAGTCCATCATAAATTCTCTGCCACGAATTAAAATCATTTTTTAGATCAGAAATACTTGGAGTCTGGTCTATGACAATTCCATCAGCATTACGTAATTGTACTGTTTCAGAAACATCTGTAAACCAAACACTTTGGTATGAATAAGTCAAAAATTTATTTGGTTGAATAATTGTTCCTACTGGAATTTTCATAGTCTTTTTTAAAACAGTTGTCGAGGCAATAACCCAACCACCGATATCAATTCCGACATCAGTTGGATTATACAACTCAACCCATTCTGATACAGATTTTGAATCGTCTCCTGGAGGATTTATGTCAATTTCGTTTATTACAACATGATCTGCAAAAGACGGAGTTTGTCCCATGGCAGGAAATATAGAGCCGCTTAATAGAAAAAATCCAAAGATTCCAATAACTAATGTAGATCTCATTTAATCACTCGCTAAATCTTCTCGCTAAAAATGCAATTTTAGGTAAGAATTGAGTAAAAGTTGAGCTAGTTGTAAAAGTACAATATACCTGTGAGGCCATTCATGTATTTTGGACTCTATCTGTTATAAGGTCAACGAAGAATTTATTCTAAGTTCTATAGATTATTTTTTAGATATATCGCAGTTAGGACATTTTTTAGCAATAATTTTTTCTCCACATTCTGCACAAAAGCCTTCACCAATTTTTTGATCTAAGAATTTTTTTCTTCTACCAACAAATATCTTTATTCCAAAATAAATTGCGATTGATATTCCAACTGCCTCTACAAGGTTAAGCCCTACACCGAGTAACCCTAACATAAAAAATAATATTCCAGCAATTAAAATGATGTCTCTTTTTTCAAAACTCAATTATATAGAATTATTTAGAATTTGATAAAAACGTATGCCAGAACTCAGCTCGTGAGACAAAATATTCCATCATCTTAAATCATTACTCTAACTCTTCTTCATTGCCTGGCAAGAATAATAAATCAAAGAATGATATGAATTCTCCTATGTTTTTGGGAAATTATTTTTATTACAAATAAAGATCTGGAATATAAAAGTGGGATTGACAGGATTTGAACCTGCGACCTCAGGTACCCAAAACCCGAATCATACCAAGCTAGACCACAATCCCTTCGAATTTCACTAGGTCTCCCCAATTTAAGCTTCACAGATGATACGATTTTAAATAACAAATAAAACATCAAAACCGATGCAGGAAGAAGATTATATCAAAGCTGGAAAAATTGCAGCCGAGGTCAGGGAAAATGTTAGGAAGAAAAACTGGATTGGTATAACACTTGAAGATATTTGTGAAGAAGTTGAGAACGAAATTTTAAAGCGAGGAGCTAAACTTGCTTTTCCTGTAAATACAAGCTTAAACGAAGTCGCTGCACATTATACAGCAGAACCCAATGATCAAAAAACGGTTTCAGATACTGACTTGATAAAAATTGATCTTGGTGCTCAGATAAATGGATACATTGCAGATACAGCAGTTACGGTTTGTTACGATTCTCAGTATGATAGCCTTATACAGGCAGCAGAGATTGCATTACAAAATGCGATTTCTATAATAAAAATTGGTGTCAAATCAAGCGATGTTGGAAGAACCATTGAAAAGACAGTCAAGCAATTTGGTTTCAAACCAATTGCAAATCTAAGTGGGCATTCACTGGCACAATATACTATTCATGCAGGAAAATCAATTCCAAATATTTGGTCGATAGGTTCATTTTCATTTAAGGGGGATGTGGCATACGCATGTGAGCCCTTTGTAACAACAGAGAAGGGGATGGGCTTTGTACGGGAGGGCAAAATTAAGAATATTTTTGCATTAGGCTCAAGAAAACGAACAAAAAATGATGAGGCGGATAAACTCCAAGAATACATTTGGACAAATTTCAATATGTTACCATTTGCATTAAGGTGGATAGTCAAAGATTGGGAGGAGAAAAAAGCAAGAGAACTTTTGGAGATATTAATAAAAAAGAAAGTTGTACATGCATATCCCATTTTAGTAGAGGCAAACGGCCAGAGAGTTGCCCAAGCAGAGCACACATTCATACCCACTGAGGATGGTGTGACAGTCACCACTACGCTTTAATAATTTCACCAAAAATTTTTGTTATTCTTAATTGGCCACTACAAGATACACATAGGGAAGTTTCCTTGAAAACATAATCCCCTACTACAAATTTTCTTTTTGTATCCTTCTTACAAGATTCACACTGCTCAACTGTACATGGAGCCCTTTTTTCTTCTTTTTTTGAAAACATTATTGTGATACTCCTAGTGTATTTCCAACTCCAATAACAAGAACTGTGTGTCCAGTACTTGTATTATCATTTATCATTTCATAAATCTGAGATCTAACTTCTTCTGCTCTGTCAGCTATTTCTTTTGTCATTAGATTAATTGCCTCTTTAACAGATTGCTTGATTACAATTGCAAAAACTGGGATGTTGTGTCTTGTAGCTATCTCCTCTATTTGGAATCTATCAGTACCAATTCCACCAATCGCTGCGCCGAATCCTTGTGATATTGATGCAGAGTCTTCGCCTTCTAGCTTCAATGAGGCATCCACCATGATTATTAGATCTGGTTTGTTTTGAGATACGATTGTTTCAATTGCTTCTCCTGGCCTACCTACAGTTGCTGATGGACCTTCTGCCTTTATCAAAAAAAGTTTTCTTCCTTCATACTTTGTTTCACTCCAAACAGTTTCAAATGATGCATTTTGCTTTTTTGTGCCAAGCATCATTTTGCCAACAACCATTGGTCCGATACCATCACCGATAGGTTGGCCTTGTTTTAATGCTGGTACGGCTCCGTTTAATGCATTGGCTTCCTCCATGATAAAAGGCATCATCATTTGAAGGGGTAAAATAAGTGGGTAATTATTCTGTTTTTTTGCTGTCAGATATAGATGGTTAACAATTTTGTAGAGTAATTGAAGTGAAGTAACTATTTCTAGTAAGGTTTGCACTTTAGTTCTTTCCAATTCAGAAATCTCAGAAAACAGAGACTTGATTTGCGCTCTTGTATTGTCTTCTCTGGAACGAACTACATGCCTAACTTTGGGAATTATTCCATTTGGATCCATGTCTACTGGCATTATTGTAAAATAATCAATGAATCTGTCAAGTTTAGGTGCGGGATCTTTTGTTGGATTTAAATTATTTTTAATGTAATTGATTAATTCTTTTCTTGAATTTTCTTTGAATTGTTGAAGTTTAGTAATGTTTTTTTTGATTTCACTTGATGTTATCTGAAGCTGAATTCTTTGACCATAAAATACAAAGATAATAATTGGGATTATCCATATCAACCATAAAACGGGATTAGTATCATCTCCAAACCCCATAAATTCTTCTAGATTAAAATTAGTAAAATTCAATAATCACAGCGATCTGCTTTTCTCAATTAAATCATTCGTTACTAAAATTCAAGCAAGCCTGATAGGAATTTCAAAAATAATGTACTGCAAGGTAAAGAATTAGTGATTGCTTTTATTATAGTTCTGATACAAAAATCCTGTAACATGCCTCAAACAAAACCCATTGTAAGTATTGAAAATGTGGTAGCGTCTGCTTCTGTAGATCAAAAGATGGACCTAAATGAAATTACTAGAAATTTTCCTGATGTGGAATATCATCCAGATCAATTTCCAGGATTAGTTTTTAGATTAAAGACCCCAAAGACTGCTACACTTATTTTTACATCTGGCAAGATGGTTTGTACTGGGGCAAAATCAGAAGAAATGTCAAGAAAGGCAGTAAAAACTGTAGTTCAACGATTACGAAAGGGTGGAATTAAAATAAAAAAAGAGGCAGAAGTTCAAATCCAAAATATTGTTGCATCGATAAATCTTGGTGGAAGAATTCACTTGGAACAAGCTGCTAGAACTTTACCAAGGAGTATGTATGAGCCTGAACAATTTCCTGGCTTGATTCATAGAATGCTTGATCCTAAAACTGTAATTCTTCTTTTCTCATCAGGCAAATTAGTATGTACAGGAGCAAAAAAAGAACCTGATGTTTACAGGTCAGTAAATAATCTACATGCCTTGCTTGAAGAAAAGAAACTCATGATTTATGAGTGATTTTGTAAAATCAAAACATTATTAGAATAATTAGAATTAAAAGTAAAGTCGATATAGTATAAAAAACTGGATTAATTATGAAAGTAAATAAAATTCAAGATTTTAAGCTTAAAGACATTATTCTAATTAGTTCATTACCAGATATGGGTAAAGTAGGGGGTTTAGTTACACAGCACCTAACAAAAAAGTTAGAAACTAAAAAATCTGCTCAAATAATTTTAGCAGACAAACCATGGGTAAACCTCAAGGATGGTTTAGTTGAACTCCCACATGATGAATATACCTTAACAGTTGATGAGAAAAATTGTATTGTCGTTTTTACTGGTGAAAATCAACCACAGGAACCTAGAACAGTTTTTGAAATTGTAAACACGGTTCTTGATATTGTTAGTAAGATGGGAAACATAAAGATGCTTATTTCTGCAGGAGGATACTTACCAAGTGAAAGTGGAAAAGGAACTTTAGTTTACGGTGTTGCAACTAATTCTCATTCAATAGATATCTTAAAGTCATATGATGTAAAGCCTCTATCTCCTGAAGTTAAAAGTATAACGTGGTTCAATGGAGTGATCTTAGGAATTGCTAAAAGCAGAAATATTGATGGGGTAGGTCTTTTTGGCGAAATTGTTGATGCAGAATCACCACAATACAAAGCTGCAAGTAATATTTTAAAAATTATTGAAAAAATTCTACGGATTAAAATTGATACTAAGGAGCTTGATGAAAAAATTATAGAGCAGCCAGTAGAGATAAAGAAAGAAGGCCCAGGTATCGGATAATTATTTTATTTTTGTTCCAGTTGGAACATCCTCATTTACTGTAAGCCAATAGGGTTTATCATTTACATCAGCTGCAAGTAACATTGCGTTTGATTCAATTCCTGCAAGTTTTTTTGGTTCAAGATTAGCAACAACAATTACTATTTTACCAATAAGATCCTCAGGCTTGTAAAATTCTGCGCCTCCAATTATTACGTTTCTTTTTTCAGAACCAAGATCAACTACTCCCTTAACAATCCTCGATTTGCCTGGGATTGCTTCAACAGACTCTATTTTAGCAACTCGAAGATCCAATTTTGTAAAATCTTCATATGAAATTGTCATAACCATTGTTTTTGTGACCAGTTAAAATTAATTTCTAAAAATGAAGACTAATATTTCATTATTTTTGAAGTGTCATCATGACTCAAATCAAGGTTTCAACAAAAATCAGATCATCTGTAGATAAAGTATGGAAAATTGTTTCAGACCTAGATAATGAAACAAAGTTCTGGAAGGGCACTAAAAAAATTCATAACATTTCCAAGGAAGATAATAAAATCAAGCGTGAAGTCATTATAGCATTTAGAGATTCAAAGTGTTTACAGGAAGTTACGCTTTTCCCAAAAGAAAGGATTGAGATCTTATTCACTGAAGGTATCATCAAAGGAACAAAGACAATTAGTCTAAAACCGCTTGAAGATGAAGTATTACTTGAAGCAATATGGGATATGAAACTATCAGGAATGATGGGAATGTTTACAGGGATGATTAAAAAACATGTTAAAAGTGGTACAGAGCAAGCTCTTCAGGCAATAAAAAAAGAAGCAGAGCAATAACTACATGTACCCAATTGTAGAAATTATCAATTACATTTTTGCAGCAATTTTAATTGGAGTATCAGGCGCGTGGATTATTTTAATAAAATCCATGTTAATTTCGTTTAGAGATACCCCGTATTTGGATAAATTTAATTCAAAGGATCATATCAATCCAAAAGTTTCTGTCATAGTTCCTGCAAGAAATGAAGAAAATTTTATTTCAAAATGCCTTGATTCGCTGTTAAACCAAGATTATCAAAATTATGAGATTGTAGTAATAGATGATTCCTCAGAGGATTCTACAGGGCATATTATAAAAAAATATGCTGAGAAACATCCCAAAATAATTCATGTCAGTGCAAGACCAAAACCAGAAGATTGGATAGGGAAAAATTGGGCATGTATGGAAGGATATAAAAAAGCAACTGGAGAGCTTTTGATTTGTACTGATTCAGATACAAAATATTCGCAAAATGTTATATCACTTGCCGTAGCACATTTGGAATCAACGAAGATTGATGCACTTACAGTAATTCCAAAAATGCTGTGTCTTGATAATTGGACGAAGATTACACTCCCAATGCTTTCTACTTTTTTGCATACACGTTTTTCAGCTCTTAGGGTTAATGATCCTTCGAAAAAAACGGGTTACTTTTTTGGAAGTTTTTTCATTATCAAAAAGGCAGTGTATGAAGCAATCGGAACACATGAAGGAGTAAAACATGAAATAATTGAAGATGGAGCTCTAGGAAAAAAGGTAAAAGAATCAGGATTCAAATTAAAAATGGTACGTGGAGAACATCTATTGGAAGCCGTATGGGCTAGGAATTGGTCAACTCTTTGGAATGGTCTTAAGAGATTGATGATTCCATTATATCTTCAAAATAACACCATAGCAATTGGAATTTTCGTTGCAGTCTTGTTCTTACTTTTTATGCCATTTCCCATTTTGTTTTACTCGATGATTTTTTTTGATAGAACAGTTTCGTTTACTATATTGCTTATTTCTTCGATATTGGCTTGTTGTCTTGTTTATTTTGCAGGTATAATAGATGCTACAAAAGGATTACAAATTAAGTGGATTTACTCGTTACTTGCTCCTGCTGGTAGCTTCATTGTTGTAGCTGGATTTTTGATGGGTATGTTACAGGCAAAGACTAAAACTGCAGTATCGTGGAGGGGTAGAAGCTATTCAATGAAAGAACACGTTACTAATTCAATTACTGTGTAGTAAGGGTTATAGATAAAACCAAAGTTATTCTAATTCCATGGAAAAATCAGGAATTATAGTTGGAAGTATGCTAGGTGCCACTGTAATTTTATTGGTATTTGCCTTTGTGATGATTCCTCCGCCCTCAATTAGTCCTCCTGAGATAATAGTTTCAAATGGGCATGGCCCAAGTACTGTAGGTGAGGAAACTCCCCTATCTCTTGGAAAAGATCTTTCTTTAATTCAGATTTTTGAAAGATCGGAGACAGGAGTAGTACGTGTTAACATTCAAAGATCTGAGGAAGTAGTTTCCACAAACGGAGTTGGGTCTGGATTTGTTTTTGATAAAAATGGACATGTAATTACAAATGCGCATGTAGTGGAAAATTCTGATAAAGTCGTTGTAACCTTTCTTGATGGGCGTTCCTATAATGCAGAAGTGATTGGCATAGACCCAGCTACTGATATTTCTGTAATTAGAGTTGATGCAGATTCCGCGTTGCTAAAACCACTTTTAATTGGTGATTCTTCAAACCTGAAGGTTGGAATGCAGGTTGCTGCAATTGGAAACCCATTTGGTCTTTCGGGTTCAATGACCTCAGGAATTGTCAGTGCGTTAGGACGTTTATTGCCACAAGAATCTGGTTTTTCAATTCCTGATGTAATTCAAACTGATGCGGCTATTAATCCTGGAAACTCTGGAGGTCCACTTCTTAATTCAAGGGGAGAAGTTGTTGGGATAAACACAGCAATCCAATCTACAACAGGAGAATTTACTGGAGTAGGATTTGCTATCCCATCAAATACAATTGCAAAGATTGTGCCCAAGCTAATATCAGATGGAACTTATCATCATCCATGGGTTGGAATAGCAGGACGAGACATTAATCCTGATCTTGCAAAAGTACTTCATCTAACTGATGCAAGAGGTTTTCTTATTATCAATGTTGTTGAGGGAAGTCCTGCAGATAAAGCAGGACTAAAGGGGTCTTCAGAAACAAAAGAGATTGATGGTATTGAATATCCTATTGGCGGTGACGTAGTATTATCAGTTGATGGAAACGTTGTACGAAAAATCGATGATATATTGATTCATCTTCAGCGCTACAAGTCAGTTGGAGATGAAATGGTTTTAGAGATCCTAAGAGATGGTAGAGTCACCAATTTAGTTGTAAAGTTAGATGAAAGACCAGATTCAGGTTAAACACGATACAAGAATAAATACTTGGATTCAAGGTATTTCAGGTGTTGAGTAGGCTTACTCTTAATTGTGATGCTCTAAACAAGGTTTTAGAGGGAAAAGAAATTCTAAAAGAAGAAGCTTATGAAATTTTTAATATTGCAAAGTATGAGCCTGCAGAGATATTTGCGACTGCAAAAATCTTGCGAAATAAAAATCATGGAGATATAGTCACTTTTTCAAAAAAGGCATTTTTTAATTTAGTAAATCTGTGTCGCGACACCTGCACATATTGTACCTACAAAGCAGATCCTGGAGAATCAAAACTTTCAATGATGTCAATAAAGGATGTACAAAATCTTGCTAAACTTGCAAAAAAACATCGATGTGTTGAGGCATTATTTGTTACAGGAGAGCGCCCAGAGGAACGTTTTGAGCTAGCAAGAAGTTGGCTCAAAGAAAATGGCTTTGCAAACACCGTAGAATATCTTGTTTTTGCATCAGAGATTGCTTTAGCAGAAGGATTGTTCCCTCACACAAATGCAGGAAATTTAACAAAGCATGAGCTAAAAGAACTAAAAAAATCAAATGTCAGTATGGGCCTCATGATTGAAAATGTTAGTGAGCGCTTAACAGAAAAAGGGATGCCACATCATCTTGCTCCAAGCAAATATCCAAAAGAGCGACTCAAAGTATTAGAAAACGCAGGACAGTTAGGCATTCCCATGACAACTGGAATCCTAGTTGGAATTGGGGAAACACCATTTGAGATAATTGATTCCATTTATACGATCAAGGAGATTCATAAAAGATATGGAAACATTCAAGAGATTATCTTGCAAAACTTTCATCCAAAACCTGACACCATAATGAAAGAACATCCGTCAGCTGAGGAAAACTACTTTAAGACAATGGTTGCATTGACTCGAATCATAATGCCTGAGATAAATTTGCAAATTCCTCCAAATCTTTCCCCTACATCATATGAAAGATTTCTCTCTGTTGGAATTAACGATTGGGGAGGCATATCTCCACTAACTCCTGATTATGTAAATCCAGAGTTTTCCTGGCCTGAAATAAAAAATATTGAGGTTAATTCACAAAATGCAGGCTATGAGTTAAAATGTAGATATCCTGTATACCCAGAATTTTTTTCCATGGTAGAATCATCACTTGTTGAAAAAATGTCTGAAATCAATGATGGGACTAATTTAGTTGGAGAAAACTATTGGCGCTAAGTAATTTAGATGTGCTTTTCAAAGATGCGGATCCAGAAATAGCTGCTACACTAGACCGTGCACTTTCAGAAAAAGAAATCACTACAGAGGAAGCTGCAAGGTTGTACGAAGCAAGAGGAATGGACTTTCATCTAGTGGGGGCAGTAGCTGATGAACTTAGAAAAAGAAAAGTCGGGGATTGTGTAACATATGTAATTAACCGCAATATCAATTTTACAAACGTATGCATCAAGCAATGTGGATTTTGTGCATTTAGCAGAGACTTTAGAGAAGAGGAAGGATATTTTTTGCCAACTGAAGAAATTGTTAGGCGTGCAAAGGAAGCTCATCAGTTTGGAGCAACTGAGGTATGCATTCAGGCTGGAATTCCGCCAGACATGGATGGGGAATTGTATGAGAACATTTGTCGTGCCATAAAGGCTGAGATTCCAGATATTCACATTCACGGGTTTTCTCCTGAAGAGGTTTTGTATGGAGCAACCAGGTCGAAGATTTCAGTAAAAGAGTATCTTGAGCGACTAAAAGAAGCAGGGGTAAATACACTTCCTGGTACTGCGGCTGAGATTTTAGATCAAACTATGAGAGATAAAATATCTCCGGGTAGAATAAGTGTAAAAGACTGGATCGATGTTATTAAAACTGCACACAAGCTAGGAATCAGAACAACATCAACTATGATGTTTGGCCATATTGAGAGCCCACATGACCGTGTTCAACATATTGCAAAGATTCGTGAGATTCAAAAAGAAACTGGAGGTTTTACTGAATTCGTTCCACTAAATTTCATTTATCATGAAGCGCCAATGTACAAGCATGATTTGCATCAAGGAATTAGACAAGGAGCTAACGCAAATGATGCACTTTTGACGCATGCAATAGCTAGAATCATGCTCAATAACTATATCAAAAATATCCAAATGTCTTGGGTAAAAGAAGGCCAAAGGATGTCACAGCTAATGCTAATGTGGGGCGCTAATGACTTTGGGGGGACTTTGATTAACGAAAGTATCTCGACTTCAGCTGGGGCTCAACACGGGCAGCTTCTCAAACCAAAGGAAATTAGGCGTATGGTTCGTGAAATAAATCGCATCCCTGCGCAACGAAGCACCGATTACCAAATTTTGAGAACATTTGAAAATGAGAATGAGTATGAAGATGAGCTTGATACAGTTGATGCTAAAAGATTTGGTTCTTATTTTGAACTAATAAAAATCGACAAATACAAATACAAAAATCCAAGGCGATCTTAATTGTCTGCCTGTGATAGGGCACTTTCTCATGCAAAAAATTTACACATTGAAGAGTGTGAAGCTATCTTTGTACAAAAGAAAATCTTAACTGTTCGAATTACAGATTCAGAAATTGCTGAAATAAAACAAAACTACGACAAAAACCTTGGAGTACGTGTTATTAATCAAAAAAGAATTTCTTCAGCTGGTACAAGCAATCCTGATGACGCAGTCAAAATTGTAGATTTGGCTTTAGATTCATCTAATCTAGCAAAGCCTAAAGAATTCTGGAAGGCGTTGCCATCTGAATTTAATGGATTAACTAGAATTGAAAAACTTTATGATAAAAAACTAGTTGAAATAACTGGAACCCAAGCAGCTGACATTGCCCAAACTATGATTAATGCTGCTTCTCATTCTAAAGTATCTAGCATTACTGGGTCACTGAATGTAGTCTCAGAAAATGTAGAGATTGCAAATACAAATGGTCTGAATTGCGCTGATGATGCAACTTACATTTCTGGAACCATTAATGCTGATTCTGAGGAAGGAAGTTCACCAGTTTCTGGAATTGGACAAGCAAGCTGTCGCACTTTGGATGCTTTTTCTGCTAAATCAGTAGGGTTTGATGCCGCAGAGATGTGTGTTGGTTCTATCAATCCACAAAAACCAGAAGCTGGTGAATACAGTATTATTTTTGATCCATATTCTGTGGGAGAGTTATTAGCTTTTGTTTTTGCATCAAACTTTAGTCTAAAAACTTACTGTGATAAGAAAAGCTGTTTTTCAGACAAGCTTGATTCTAAAATTGCAGTTGATAATTTTAATTTGATTGATGATGCACATGCACCTGAAGGTATTGGCAGCAAGATTTTTGATGACGAAGGCTTGGCAACAAAGCCAAGACCGTTAATTGAAAACGGAGTATTCCGAGGGCTTTATTCTGATTTGTTTAATGCCTACAAAGAAGGAAAAGAGCCCTCTGGAAATGCAACGAGAATAGGTTCTCCGATGGGTCGAAGTGCAGAACCCATTCCTGTACCTGCACCACATAACATAAGGATTTTGGGGGATGGGATGAGTAGGGACGAAATCATCAAAGATACCAAAAAAGGGTTGTTAGTTGGAAGGCTCTGGTATACATACGCCGTCAACCCAACTCGAGGAGATTTTTCTTGTACCGCGAGAAGTGGAATTCGAATTATTGAAAATGGAGAGGTAAAAGATCCTGGAACATCGGTTAGAATTGTTCATAACTTACCAGTAATGTTACAAAACATTTCAGGAGTAGGCAATGATTCAAAAAATGTTTTACAGTGGGCATCGTTGCCTTCAATTGCACCAACTCTAAGGGCTGAACGAATCAAAGTAATTCCAATTTAATTCTGAGCTAGAAACGAGTTATGGAAAAAATAAAATATATTTATTTATCAAAATCTGAATTTTGGATAACTAGATTATTTTGATTTTTTCATGGAGTTTAAATAGAGTCTATTTCTCTTGTTTTTAAATGTCTGACACACAGCCTCCACCAAAATCATTGATGCAACAATTCATGGAATTTCTCAAAACATTTGGAATAATTGGCTTGGCCATTGCATTTGTTATAGGTGCAGCTTCCTCAAAGTTGATAACAGCATTTGTTAACGACTTGGTCAATCCGTTAGTAGGCCTGGCCCTACCGTCAGGAAGTTTGAAAGAATTATCCTACAGCGTAACAAACTCTGTAACTGGCGTAACATCAACATTTGCCTACGGAGACCTGATTGCAAATATAATTGACTTTGTAATTATTGCTTTCTTAGTCTTCTTGATGTACAAGGTATTATCACGCAGTCCAATGTTTGGAGTAGAGGACAAGACTAAATCCAAATAATATTTTTTTTCTTGGGGCTTCATCCATAACAATCTAAGTAGATCTGACCTGCGATCAAATATCAGACCATCCTAGTTGAAAAAAGGAATCTAGATAGTTCAACAAAGCTTCATCTCAAAGTTAATAAGGTAAAGTACGGTACCAATACCGTATGATGAGAGCGCGATTAACTTACATTCCAGTCGAGGTAGCAGACCAATTTGGGGATTTTATCATAAAACGCGATGAGCAGATCTTAGATGCAGTAAGAGCGCGAACACGAGATTTTAGCACCTTGTCACTTCTAAAGCTACTATATCAGGTACGAGGCGAGTCCATGACATTTTCTGATCTGTACTCAAAATCCAAAATACGAATGAAAAGATCATTTCTTAACTATCTGCACCTTTGTGTTGACTATAACTTTATTGAAAAAAAATCAGTAGGGCAGAATATGATCTATTCAATCACTGACAAAGGCATGACAATGTTGAATTTGTTTATGCAAAAAACAAGTGTAAAAGATGAATCCATATGAATGCAGATGAGAGAAGATCACATAGATTGAATCAACTTTTACAAATATATCTAAGACAACGAGATGAGCAGGCCCTATATCAAAGAGCAAAGAATTTGGGAGTATCAGATGCAACAGCGAAAGATTATCTAAGAACAGTCATAATTAGAGCAAAGACAGTAAAAAAATTAAATTAAAAAGTATGCCTAAAATGGACTAAATAATGATTTTTTAAGCTCAAAATAAATGGTGAATACAGAGAGTTTTCAAAACAAGGATTAGATCAAGCTAGAAAATTCTAAAGAAATGATGGCGCTATCGTATTGATAAAAGTAATTAGACCCAAGAATTTGACGTAATGAATGCAACAAGGGGCATTTCCAGAAGCCGAAGTATTTGAGATAAAAAAAGTAGATTATAACGCTCCAATTATATTTGCTGGATTTGTTGGTGCAGGTCTGGCAGGTCCAATATCTGTTGGGTATATTATTGAAAAGCTAAAAATGGAAGAGGTTGCGTACATGAGATCAAAATACCTGCCACCATCAACTGTTTTTATTCATGGAATGTTAAGACATCCATTTCGTTTTTACTCAAATAAAGAAGGAACTATTTGTGCAATAATTTGTGAGATCACGTTAAGAATGGAAGGTCTGTACACATTGGTAGCTGCAATATTAGATTGGGCAGAACAAAAAGGATCCCATGAGATCGTAATCCTAGATGGTGTTGCAAGTGATAGTCATGATGATAAAGCATATTGTGCAGCAGAAGAAGATCTTTGCAGAATAATGCAAGATAAGGGAATCAGTATGATTCGACAGGGGTTCATTACTGGAATGCCAGGAGGAATTCTCAATGAGTGTATGATGCGTGAAATTCGAGGAGTGTCTTTTCTTGTAAAAGCAAACCACACGCAGCCAGACCCTTTAGCTGCTGCAACTCTAGTTGATGCAGTAAATAGAGCATATCAAACAAATATTGACATTGAAGACCTTAAAAAACAAACAGAAAAACTGGGTGCCGATTTTAAAGAACTTTCTGAAAAATATTCAGAAGATAGGAAAACAGACGCAGGAATGTACATGTAGTATTTTGATTGACTTGAATTCATATTACCAAAATCCCAACCTCGCATCAGGCAGGTACAATTTATGGCAATAACCTACAAAAGCGCAGGAGTAGATGTCACAAAAATTAAACAAAGTCAGGCCGCAATAGGTAAAATCATTTCTTCAACTCACGGCCTTTCAAAAATAGCAAAAATTGCGTATGGGTTTGGCCATTACGCTGGAATTGTTGAGATTTCTGGAGGCAATCTTTTGGCAACTCATACCGATGGAGTTGGCACGAAGGTAATGATTGCAAACATGATGAAGAAATACGATACGGTAGGTATTGATTGTGTGGCAATGAATGTTAATGATATCATTTGCGTCGGTGCAACTCCAATTTCATTTGTCGATTATATTGCAGCAAACAAAAACGATCAAAAAATATTCAAAAAAATTGTTGAGGGATTGGCAAAGGGTGCAAAAAAAGCTGGAGTTCCAATAGTTGGTGGTGAAACTTCAATCATGCCAGACCTAATTGCTGGAAAGGGTTTTGGTTTTGATCTTGCAGGAATGGTAGTAGGTCTTCTTTCAAAGAAACAAATGGTTTTAGGAAATTCGATTAAACCAGGAGATGTAATAATTGGTGCAAAAAGTACTGGCTTGCACTCTAATGGATATTCGTTGGCAAGAAAGGTTTTGCTTTCAAAGTATTCAATTAAAGATAAAATAAAAGGTGTGGGGGTTTTGGGAAATACTCTTTTATCTCCAACTGAAATTTATGTAAAACCGGTTTTGGAGATGCTTGATAAATGTAAGATAAATGGTCTTGCACACATTACTGGTGGGGCATTTACCAAACTTTTACGACTAAAAAAAACTGGTTTTAATTTGGATTGTATGCCTAACCCTCCTCCAATATTTGGATTAATGCAGGAGCACGGAGTAAAAACAGATGAGATGTACAAGACATTTAACATGGGAATTGGATTTTGTGTTGTTGCACCAAAAGAGCAGGCTACAAAAATAAAATCTATTTTTCGTAAACATAAAATTGCGAGTCAGGAAATTGGAAACATTACAAACAAAGAGGGCGTCTTTATAAATTCCAAAAGGATTGCATAATCTATTAGACTAATTTGAGATAATTTTCAACTAATAACTGCCTTATATTGTTCGCTCATATCACCTAAAACAGGGAATACATTTGGTAGCTGAGACTCACTTTATTGAGATCATAATAGGTGTCGGAATTTTGCTTTTTGCTGCAAAATTAATGGCAGAGCTTTTCCTTAGAATGAAACTTCCAATTGTTTTGGGGGAGCTTTTAGCTGGAATGATTATTGGGCCATTTGCTCTAGGATCTTTTCTAGTCTTTGATGGCAAACCACTGCTTCAGATAGGTAGTGAGATAAGAGTTCTAGGAGAGATTGGTGCAATTGTAATTTTGTTTATGGCAGGTCTTCAGATGACACCAAAAGAATTTTTCAGAGGAGGCAAAGCATCATTTACAGTTGGAACCTTGGGAGTAATTGTTCCATTCTTTGCTGGCCTAGTTGTTTTTCAGATATTTGGATTTGATTTATTCCAAGCACTGTTAATTGCAACTGCACTTACAGCAACAAGTATTGCAATATCAGTTCAAGTATTATCAGAATTTGGCAAGATAAAGTCTGCAGAGGCTCGTTTGATTATTGGTGCCGCAGTAGTAGATGATATTTTGGCAATTGCTATTCTCTCAGTTGTTACGTCTCTTGGAGGAGATGCTACAAATGTGCAGGTTCTTGATGTTACATTTACAGTTCTAAAGATACTTGGTTTCTTTGCTGTGATTCTAATTGTAGCAATTATTGTTATTCCAAGAATTATCACACCAAGATTGTGGAAAGCAAAGGGAAGTGTTGAAGGAATTGTAACAGCATCATTTTTTGGTGCTGCAGCTCTTGCTGGTTCCATTGGATTGTCTCCGATTGTGGGTGCTTTTGCAGTGGGAATGGCGCTTTCGACAACCAAGGTTTTTGAAAAAGTTGAAAGCTTTATCAGCAAGATTGGATTAATTTTTGCGCCACTGTTCTTTGCAATAATTGGGGCTCAAGTAGATTTTAGAGGAATCGATATGGAAATTTTAATTCTTAGTGGAATAATTATTGTAATTGCAGTAGTTACAAAGTTGTTTGGATGTGGGCTTCCCGCTTGGATTTTTCTTAAAAGTAGAACTCAGGGAATGAGAGTAGGGATAGGGATGATTTCACGAGGAGAAGTTGGATTAATAGTTGCAGGAGTTGGATTGTCTGCAGGAGTTCTAACCTCTAGTGTTTATTCTACGATTGTGCTGATGGTAGCTGCTACTACAATAATTACACCGATTTGGCTTAAAATGGATTATAGGAGAGAATTGCGAGGGCGCAAGTCTGGTGAAAACACATCAAGTCACGACCCAAGTGCAGAAAATAATAAAGATATGAAAGTAGAGTAAAGATGGTTCTTTGCTTTAATTCATTTTTTAGGATTAACCGACTTTATTGAATCTAAAAATCTTTAATTACACGAGAATTAGAATTGTGTAAGCTGTATGTCATCTAAAGATAAAGTCTTGATTTCAGATATGATGGAAAGTTTTGTCAGCGAGGTACCGGCGAAACCTTTTGTGACATTTTGTGTAGTGTGTAACAAAGGGGTTATTAGTGAAGACATGATCTACGAAAAAGGTAGAGTTTTTCATAAAGACTGTTATGATAAATATGGTAAAAATTTTCCAGCGATAAATCAAGATCTTCTCAGTCAAAGTACAAATGCCAAAGTCGAATTAGTGCAATTAAAAAATTTGAAGGTAAGAATGACGGGGACAAATCCAGGCAGTTCTATATCAAGACCAAAAACCACGAAAAAGTCAAAACGTAAAACCAAAAAGAAAAGACCAAAAAGACGAGTCGTAAAGAGGAAAAGATCTGCTGCAAAAAGACGAACTGCCAAGAAGAGGTCATCACAGAATAGACGAGTATCTACTAAAAGGGCAACAAGTAGAACAAAGAGACGAGCTTCAAAAAGAAGACCATCACGAAGAAGGTAAGTGTCATAGTTTGAGCACCACTTTAAAGAATTTATGACCGGTTTTAATCATAATAATAATAATGCAAAAATCAGAGTCAATATTTTCAAGAGCATGTTCTGAAATCTCACAAAACCTGCTCACAGTTACAGCGCCTAACAAAAAGGAGGTTAAAAGAGAAATCAAAAAAATCTGTGTAAAATACTCCCTTGAAAGAATACCAAGAAATTATGAGATTTTATCTACAGTAAGTGGGTCTGATTATAATAAATTACAAAAAGTATTACTTAGAAAACCAGTAAAAACAGCATCAGGAGTTGCAGTAGTTGCACTCATGCCAAAACCATTTGCATGTCCTCACGGACGATGTACCTATTGTCCAGGAGGTGTGGATATTAACACGCCAAATAGCTACACTGGAAAAGAGCCATCAACCATTAATGCCATAGAAAATCAATATGACGCAAAAAAGCAAATCGTAACAAAGCTAAAAAAATTGTTTGCCTATGGTCATGATCTATCAAAACTTGAACTGGTAATTGTTGGTGGAACATTTCTTTTCATGCCAAAAGATTACCAGGAAAATTTCATTAAATCTTGTTATGATGCACTAAATGGTTTTGATTCTTCTACATTAGAAGAAGCAAAGGCCAACAATGAACATGCAGATATTAGAAATGTCGGATTTACTATTGAAACTAAACCTGACTATTGTAAACAAGAACATGTTGATTTGATGTTACAATACGGGGTCACTAGAGTTGAGATTGGGGTTCAAAGCTTACACGAACGAGTTTATAATATTGTAAACAGGGGACATGATTTTTCTGATGTTGTTGAATCATTTCAAATAGCAAAGGATGCAGGTTACAAAATTGTGGCACATATGATGCCTGGTTTACCTACCATGACCCCAGAAGAAGATATTGCAGATTTTAAAATGCTCTTTGAAGACGAGCGCTTTAAACCAGATATGTTAAAGATTTATCCTTCTCTAGTTTTGGAAGGCACCCCACTATACCAAGATTACAAAGATGGGGTTTACAAACCATATTCAGATCAAGAAATGATAAGGGTTTTAACTGAAATTAAAAAAGAGATTCCTTCATGGGTTAGAATTATGAGGGTACAAAGAGAGATTTCATCAAGCGAAATAATTGCAGGCCCAAAACTTGGCAATTTACGCCAAATTGTTCAGAAAAACCTGAAAGAGCAAAATCTTTTCTGCAGATGTATTAGATGCAGGGAAGCAGGATTATCAAAGAAAAGTGATTTTTCCTCCCATTTGAGTTTAATCCGTGAAGATTATTCTTCTTCAGATGGAAGTGAAGTCTTTTTGTCGTATGTAGATCCTAATGATACAATCTATGGCTTTTTGAGATTAAGGCATCCAAGTAAAATTGCACATAGAAAGGAAATTTCACAGGAAACTTGCATTGTAAGAGAGCTGCATGTATATGGCAAGTCATTAAAAATTGGTGAGAAAAATAAAAATGACATACAGCACTCTGGTTTGGGTAAAAATTTAATGAATGAAGCTGAAAAAATTGCAAAAGAGGAATTTGATTCAAAAAAATTACTGGTAATCAGTGGGGTGGGTACCAGAGAATACTATCAAAAATTAGGATATTTCCTTTTAGGCCCATACATGGCAAAAGAGTTGGCCTTGTGACAAAAAATGTCTGAACAAAGTATTATTGGCAAAGGAACTTGGATTGACAAGCTAGCTCATGAGTTGCTTGAAAGAGAAAAAACTCTTGGACGAAATATGGATCTATTAAGAGTCGAGAGTGGACTAGGGGCATCGGGGGTTCCACATATTGGAAGCTTAGGCGATGCGGTTAGGGCATATGGGGTAAAACTTGCACTAGAAAATTTTGGCTACAAATCGGAGCTAATTGCATATTCGGATGATTTAGACGGTCTTCGAAAAATCCCAGAAGGGTTTCCTGATTCGTTAAAAGAACATTTAGGAAAAAGTGTTTCAGCTATTCCTGACCCCTTTGATTGTCATGATTCGTATGGGATGCATATGAGCAACCTTTTGCTTGAGGGCCTTGATAAGCTTGGAATAAAATATGATTTTAGACATGCAAAAGACACCTATGAGAAGGGATTACTCAAGGAGCAGATTCATACAATTCTAGAAAACAGCAAGAAAATTGGTGAAAAAATATCAGAACTTACTGGTCAAGAAAAATTCCAACAATATCTACCATATTTCCCAGTATGTACAAATTGCGACAAGCTTTACACAACAGAATCATTTGAGTATATTTCTGATGAAAAGAAGATAAAATATCGCTGCAAAGACGCAACAGTTGGGTCTCAGAATATCAAGGGTTGTGGGCATGAGGCAGAGGCTGACATTACAAAGGATCTTGGCAAGCTTGCTTGGAAGGTAGAGTTTGCAGCAAGATGGCAGGCATTTGATATTCGTTTTGAGGCATACGGCAAGGACATTATGGATTCAGTTAAGGTAAATGACTGGGTTGCAGATGAAATTCTAAAATTTCCTCATCCACATCATGTAAAGTATGAAATGTTTTTAGACAAGGATGGTAAAAAAATTTCAAAATCATTAGGAAATGTAGTCACATCACAGAAATGGTTAAAGTATGGGAGTCCAAAAAGCATTCTCCTCTTACTCTACAAAAGAATTTCGGGGGCACGTGAGTTAGGATTTGAAGACATACCATCGCTTATGGATGAATATAATGAGCTTGAAAATATTTTCTTTGGGAAAATCAAGATTGATAATCCTGCAAAAGAAACAAAGATGAAAGGACTTTATGAATACGTAAACCTGCTAAATATCCCAAAGACTTTGACTCCCTATGTCAGCTATAGGTTACTAATTGAGCTATGCAGAATATTCAAAGAAAAAAGAACAGATCTTGTGATGAAAAAGCTCATCGATTATGGCGTTTTGAAAAATTCTGAGCCTCAAATTGAAGGTTTGATAACTATGGCTGGTAATTATGCAGACGATTTTGATCTGCAAGAAAAAGTCGATGTTCAAATTGATGATGCAACTAAAAAGGCCTTAGCGGAGCTTGCAGTTCTGCTGGGAGCTGATGATGAACCAGATGACCTACAAAATACAATTTATCAAATTGCAAAGAAAAATAATGTACAACCAAAAGACTTTTTCAAAATACTTTATCAAATCATCCTTTCAACAAATAGAGGCCCAAAAATTGGACCTTTTATTTTAGATATTGGTAGAAAAAAAGTATCTCAAACATTAGCGAGTTATCTTTAATGGGATGATTTAGTTTTGGTTCATGCTGAACATAACAGACCCAAAAAAGGAGGAAGTTTTTTTCTGGTAATCTTTGGAGCGCTGTTGTTAATTATAGCACCAACAATTTATCCAGTAGATTCAAATCTTGGCATATTGGCGTTTGTGGCAGGCTTTATCATTGGGGGACTGGGATTTTACTTACGGTTTATCAAAAAACATAGCCCAAGTTGAACGAAATGTTCATCTTACCGGAATCAAAAAGCTCAAGTGATTAGTTTGGGACTCTTTAGTCGTTTTAAAAAAGATGGAGAAGAGACAATCTCTGAAGCACCACCAATCAAAAAACCAGAAGAGATTGAAAAAGAACAAATTGAAACGGAACTTGAGCACCTAAAAAAAGAAGTTAAAGATAAAACAGAATCTTTTGACTCTATTTTAAAAAAACTAACAACTGTAAAAGAAGAATATGATTCAGTCATAGCAAAAGTAATGTCAGCTAAACGCGAAGTTAAAGAGAAAACAACTGAGTTAGATTCAATGAAAACAGAATACGAAGAAATATCATCCAAGATATCCTCAGCCAATACACAGTTAGAGATAATAAAAAAACAGCATGATATTATCAAATTAGATTTTGAGAAATTTGAAAAGACAAAATCAGAATTTGATTCATTCAAAGCTGAAATGGAAAGATGTAAAACAGAATTTGCTGAAATTCAATCTAAAATTGAAGAAGGTAAATCAAAATTAGGGGACATTGCAAAACTCCAGATTGAATATGAGGAGATTAATGAGAAAATAGAATCTGCAAAAAAGGAATTAAAATTTACCGAATCACAAATTTATACTGCAGGTAATAGAGATTCTCCAAAAAGCATAATCGAGGCGGCAAGTTCCATGATGGCTTCAATAAAATCAGAATTACGAAGAACTCAGCAGGAGCTTGAGGCGGTAAAGAAAGCGTTAGAAGAAGAACGCAAGGTTCATGGGGAATCATATTAGAGGAGAATTAAGGGGCATCCTCACGCCCAAAAAGTGGGAATGTCACCCAGCATCTCAGTGTGAGGATACCTAAGGGATATTCTAAATTGGAAAAGTTATCTCTGTGTTTGTAATTTTATGCTTACAACCTACGGTTGAATCTAATAAGTTCGAATTTCATTATATCAAAAGTTGATTCATTGTATTTTTTTGATAAGTTCGTTTTTGATGTACAAAAATTCCTGTTCGGATATCATTCCTTTTTCTTTAAGAGCAGATAGTTTGATTATTTCATCAATAATTGATGTTTGATTAGATGTTGCATTGCTTGGGCTAGGAGCTGTTCTGGTTGGTTTAATAGATTCATTACTATTTCCATCACTAGAAACAGATTCTATTGGAAGATTGCTATCAAGATCTATTACCTCATCAAGAAAAACCTTCTCAGAACAACCAACAAGTTGGGTGTGTTGAATTAATTCTTCACCTGCGTACTCAATTGGGACACCTTTTTTTGTATTAAAGCCACATATCTCACAGGCAATTATGAATTTTCCTTTGGAAACATTTGGATGAGCCCCAAGACTTTTTCTAATATATTCAGAATATCTTGTTTTAATGCACTGATGGCTATTTGGAGATTTGTGCTCATCACAAAATTTGAATCCACAGTACGTACACATTGATGGTGATTTCAAACCTTCACCGCAAAAAAGACAAACATTTGCAAGTGATTTTTGGGACTGGGTCATTATTCTAGGCATAAATCAACTTTTTTTATTAAAAAGTAATAGCTTTCCATTTTGAATAAACAGCGATTATTACAGAAATTCTACCGCATTAGTTCAGCCACATATCCGTAAAAAAGGAAAAATCCAATTCCTCCACCTAAGATCCCAATCCAAATGGCTATGTTTTTCTTATTTACCACGATTGCGAAAAAAAGTCGAGGGTAATTTAATGTACGCAATTGAAGATACTAAAATTTTTCTTCGAGAATCGAGGGTGTAAACTTAACTCAAAGTTGGTTGAATCGGTGTTATGCCTTTGATGAAAAAAATTGTAAATCTGTTTGCATTTATTGCTGGAGGAATTATAGCTATCATAGTTGGTTTTTTTATGCTAAGGGGAACTATGCGAATGTGGGATAGAAATAAAGAAAAAAGTAAGAATTTAGATGATAGCTCTGAAAAATCTTAAAATGGAAAATTTGAGATTTAGGTTAAATTCAAGTTATAAACTTGACAGCACTTACTGCATCCTAAAATATAAGTGGGTAACATTTACGATATGGTTGGACCTGAAGATGGTGGTTTTGGTTTTGATCAATCAAAAAAATATTCTACAGTTGAGAATTTAGAAAAGGTTTGTGTTCAGTGTCAGGCAGGTCAGCATAAAAGATGTCTTGCAAAAACCAAGCAACAACCAAGTTGCGATTGTGAATACTGTATAATTTATGGATGAATCTTCATTAGTTCTAGAAGAGTTTATTCGTTGATTGTTTTATGAGTTCCATCACACATTGGTCTGTTCTTTGATTGTTGACAACCACATGCATGAACAGATGTATCTTTATCATAAGTTATCACAGTAGGAGAAATTCCAGTTCCTTTGTGTGAACCATCACAGTATGGACCATTTTTTGAATTACCACACATGCAAAAAGCTATTGTTTCACCTGCTTTGACTTGAATTTTGAATGGTGTGTTTTGCCAACCGGTCATTATAATTTCCCTTTTTGACCAGTAGATATATCATATGATTCCTCTACATGTGATACAAAGATTTTCCCATCAGATTTAACTCCAGTATGTACTATTTCCATTATAGCTTTGACGATAGCATCGACTTGTGAATCTTCTACAATTGTAGTTATTGTATCAGTCCTATTGTATTCTGCAACATACATTGCAGTTCCTCTAGATTTTCCCACAGTGGGTCTTTCACCAGATCCTAATCCTCTTGTTTCTGCTACTGTAATTCCACCTGCTCCTGCTTTTATAATAGCAGCAACTACATGACTTCGCTTCAAATTAGGAATCATTGCATCTATTCGCTTCATACGTTTTTTTATTTCATGGGATTAAAAACTGTTCTGTAGTATTTTTTTATTTTTGACATCTTATAAGAACATAATCTATGATTTTCTTTTGAGAGACTTCTTTCATTTTGTTAAGAGATTTAAAGAGAATTTTTTCAACGTATGAGGGATACTGACTAGATATTCTAGGTTTAATGGATTCTCTATTTGCAGTGTAATATCTAGCTAGAGGCACATAAACATTTGAACCAACTTTTTGTAAATCAATATCATTGAACCCTTCTTGTTTAAGGAGAGATGTTACAAAATCAATGCTATAATGTTCAGAAGACCAAGTCATTGAAAGCAGACCCAATTTCATCATAAGTGTGGTTTGCTTCTCAATCATTACTGGGAGAGCCAAAGCTAGCAATCCATTTTTTTTTAGTATTCTATAAGATTCTGAGATAAAATTTCGCAGTGGTTTAAAATGTTGTGCAGACTCTAGAGCCACTACGCGATCAACGGATTCACTTTCAAAAGGCAATATGGTAGCTGTCGAGTTTAGAAAGTCGAAATTTTTAGTGTCATTATTTTTAATGTCAATTGATTTAGTGATATTTTTTATTGAATTTTGTAATTGTTTAAAGTTAATGTTGACACAGGTTAGTTCAGCTGGATGATAATTAGAATACCACTGAATTGCAGGAGAACTCATGCCACTTCCTACATCTATAATGCGTTGATTAGAGGCTAATTGAGCCATTTTCCCAAAAATTGTACACATGTTGTTCTGAGCCTCAAGAGGGGTACTAGTGGCATTATCCCAAAAGCCAAAATTTAGCATGTCCCCTCCAGTTGTAATCTTCATTAAATCAGAAAGAGAATCATATAGATTTACTACATCTTTTTCATTTCGACGAAAAGTCCATAAAAAAACGTCAAGGGGGTTGATTTTTTTCAAACTAGTTCAGTTATGATATTATTTGTTTAGATAAAACAGCTTGGTTAAGGTATGATTTTTTATTTGGACGTCTATATTTCTATTTGTTTCAGAAATTATAGTCTAAGGTTGCTCTATGATTTGTTTCATAGATTCCATAATTTTTTCTATTTCTATCATGCGTTCATCAAATGATTGGTCGCTAATTCCATCAGGTTTGATGATAGTAGTAATTACTGATGAATCATTCCCGTTAGAAATCACCCTCATTGGTACATTCCACTTGGCCTCATTATCAATAAATTGATAATCTAATATGCCAAGTTGTCTGTTTTCATTAAATTTTAGTTTAGCTGGACCACGAAGGGTAGTAAATGACCACCATCCATCATTACTTTTTATTGCATCTGGCATCATTTTTGGTGGAATGTTTAAAATTGCATCAAATGTCTCAGCAGTTTTACGATTTACAGAGAACGTAATTGTACGGGAATGGATATCCATGGTTTGGTATCTAAGTAATTATTAAAAAGCGTATAGTAGAAATTATAAGCAATTTCCTTTATGCACAAATTGTCTAGGAGCAATAAGATGATTTTTTTGGTTCTTAAAAAAAATAAAAAAAAGAGTGCGGGGTTTATCGCGCTCTTTGGGCACGGACTAAAGCTTGCCTAAATGCAGTTCTTCGCCTGTTAGCAGATATTACTGCCATTCTTAGTGCTCTCTTTGCAATCAGGACTCTCAAAGCAGCTCTTTTTAGCTCGCTTTTTCGTTTGTTTGCGACTATTAGGGCTCGTCTTGCAGCTTTACTACCTGAACTCCGTCTTGCAGATCTTCTTGAAGTTCTACTTCTAGATCGTCTTGAACCTCTTCTTCGTGAAGCCATACTATTGGCATTTAGGCTTTAAATAAAAATAGTATTTGTGTAAAATGTTTAGAGCTAGAACAAATTAGTTTATTTGAAAAAAGGAAAAAAGAGGATTATCAATACAAAACTTGAGGAGAGATAGAAGTCAATTGGTGTCAAAGAACTATATGATTCAGACCTGAATGACGAGCTTCTCTGCTCTAGTCCGAAAATAGCACGTGGGTATTCAAGATATTTCCCAATCTAGCCAATTAACAACTCATTTAAGTAAAATCAATTAAATATATTTTTGTTATTTATGAGTTTTCAGTATGAAACTTTCTAGAGGGATTATCGCTGGATAATGCCCTTCTAGGTTTGTTGGCGTGCAAACCAATTGTTTGTTCTAGATTCGGATATATTATTAACCTTCAGATAAGTAGGGTTTTGATTTAGTAACTAACTTTTCTAATGTAATGTGGCTCTTTTAGCATGACCGTGTCTTCTTTTTTGGTTGCTAGCTCAACTCGTCGAAGATTAAGATGGGTAACTACGGTTAATGCTTCACAACGTGTGCAGAGAAACGTTTTGCCATGAGAAATATTTTCAAATATGACATTTTCTTCTAATTTATCATCTTTTTCACAGGCAGGACACAATCTAGGATCTTTGAGAATTGTGATTATCTCACGCACATACAAAGTTCTTGCCATTTTCACATTTTCTTGGAATTAATGGATAAAACTATTGCGTGATAATCCTGCATAGATTGTATAAAATTGTGGGCCTAAAGGTTTCCATACTAATAGTGCTACGTTTTTTCAAATAGTAAAATAATTTTTATAAAAACAAAACCTTAATAATTTCATAAGAATCCTACAAAATAGGCTATGACATTAGCCGTGGGATTAACTTTCCAAAACTGTATCTTTTGATGCTAATAATGTCTACCAAATAGCAAAAGGAAGAGTAGACAAAAAATGAAAGGATTAGAAATAATTGTGTTAGCAGTGGGAGGAGTATTAGGTACATTTCTAAGATTCAAAATTACCGAATCACCGCTACTATTTGGTACACTACCATTAAATGTCTTGATAGTAAATGTGCTAGGGGCTTTCATTCTTGGTATTTTTGTAGTAGTTTCTCAGCAATGGGAACTTGATGAGAAATACGCCCTGTTAATTGCAATCGGATTCTGTGGGTCTCTTACAACCATGTCTGCATTTGCGTTAGAGACAAATAATTTACTTGATAATTTACAATATGGTTTAATGGCAATTAACATATTGGCAAATGTAGGTTTGTCAATTGGTGCAATAATTGGAGGAAGGGCTTTGATGACTACAATAATCAATTGGGGTTTTCTCTAGATGAGAACAATGAAAATGATTTGTCTAATGGTACGTATAAAGAAAAATGACAAAGTAAAAGGTAAGCGAACGTTCCAAGTCATATTGGATATGCTAAAAGATCATGGAATTTCTGGAGCAACTGTGTGGACTGGAATGGCAGGATTTGGCAAGCGTGGAAAATCTAATTTTCAGATAGAAGGAATTTCTGTAAACATGCCATTACTAATTGAAGTTGTAGAGGAAAAAGCAAAACTTGAATCAATGCTTCCTGATATAAAAAAAATTATCGGGGATAATGGGTTTGTAACTTTACATGATGTAGATGTTTTGTGAATTAGTAAAAACGGGCCCGAAAGGTATCAAGATGTAATTTTCATTCCAACTTTACACAATCCTATCCTACAATTATGACAAACATATTCATCAGATGGATTTTCACAGCCACATGAGCAAGTACAGGTATAATCATTCATTTACATATACACCACCATTTTTTCTAGCCGTCTCGTCAATGCTTGTTTTCAAATCCAGTTTGATTTTACACTCGTCTATTATTGAAATAATTTTTCTTGAAAAAGATACGGGATTGACACCACTACAACACGCAACTATGATTAGGTGGTTATCTAATGGAAAAGTAAACAGGGTCTCCTTTTCTCTTTCGGTATACGTATATCTTACATCACCAAAATCCTCATCAAATTCCTTTCTCATATTTTGTCTTAGAGAATATTCCATGAAAAACATCTCTTGTTTTGTGGTTGGCATACAGTCTATGATTCCCATACGATCTTTACTTTGTAACACTCTTCCCTTTTCATTTATAACTGCTGCAAAACAAATTTTCTTGTTAACATTTAAAATTGATTCACATACCTCGTTCAAAACAATGTATTGTGGTGATGTCAGTAACAAAATTGCCTCACCTGAACTGATTTACCATCAATACATCTATCCAATTGAACGAATTTGTCACTAAGCTGTTTTACCAAAATATTTTGAGATATGTCCTTTTCCATAGTCTCCATTTTAAGATCTCCAACTATTTTGGGAGAATGTGTAAAGTGAATACTAGATGTTTTTTCTTTTGTTGTGAGATGTAGGTTCCTTTTAATTATAGTTGACACAGCTTGAATCCTAAAATAGATTCAAGTCGGCAGGCTCTTAATTTGGGAGAATTCAAAAAAATCATCTACTTTGCAGTGGCGCTTCTGCCTAATTAACCCATGTAATTATTTCTGAACTAAGATTTACTTGTTTAATCAAATTGTAAAGTGATTTAGAGAAATTGAAGCTGCTTTGGAATTACTAAAAATAATGACTATAATTTCTTTGGGGATAAATTCAGGAAATGATGTTAAAATCAAATCCTGAAAATAATGTCAAAAGAAAAAAAGTGCTAAGTTTATTCTTCTGTTTTAGCTGGTTCTTCTTTCTTGATTTCTTCTTTCTTTACTTCGCCAGTTGTGGCAACTGTTTGTTTTTCTGATTCTTTATTTTCCATACTATATAGTTATTTATACATAATATATACCCGCGTATTAGGATTTATAGAATCATAGAAAAATATATAGAAAATTACGTACAAAATACAGCAATTAAGCTAGCATATATCAAAGTGAAGACCTAAACTAGGTATGTTAAAAAAGATAATTGCAAAACTGAAATTTGGTTCTTGTAAGACCAAAGTAGTTCATGACGTAAACGCATTCAAAGAATCTGAAAAAAAGAAACTAGAGACAGAAGAGGCATAAAATGAAATATAATTGTAAGGATTGTAGTTTTCATTGGAACGGAAATTCGGATACTTTTAAGCTGGTACTAGTCCATGAAAAAACTCATTTAAAAAATTAATAAATCTATTTTGTGTAAAAATAAAATAAAGAAATGATTACATTAAATGATTTGAAAATATGCCATAACTGTGGCAATGTTTTCTCAAAAAAAATAGGAAGCAAAGTAGTAAATCGCTGTCCTGCATGTGACCTCTGGAAACACGAAAACGAGATTGAAACATAGTTTTGGCATATAGAACAGTAACTCAGGATACTTGCCCTCATGATGCTAAAGTCAAGATGGCAGATTTCAAAGATAGATATGAGTGCACTAAATGTCAGAAAATTATCAAGTACGTTACTGATAAACAGATTCAAAGCTAATAGTCATTTAGCTAAATTGAAACCAGAATTTGGTTTCAATATTCAAAAAAAAAGAAGTTTTAGTTTAATACCGAAAGAAAAGGAAGAGCTTCCCATTGATACAAGTAAGAATCAAGGACGTCTGAAGTGATCTTCTTATTTTGTTCAAGCATCTGATGCGCTTCCTCTTTTGTGGCCTCAAAAACTGCCATACCTGATTTGTTATTGTCCAGTGGACCTGACCAGACAAATTTGCCTTGAGAATGCCATTCATCAACCAGATTACTTACTGGTGGTGTAATGCGGTCAAGATCTTCTTGTTTTGTATTTTCTTTCAGTGAACTAACTAAAACCCATAATTGTTTGCCAGATTGAGTTTGTAGTGTTTGTGACATAGTTTTAGGAGGTTCTGTTAGTAATTAAACATGCATCTAATTTTATTTTGTTATTCTAATTCTAGAGAATGAGAACAATATTAGTTGCAGCTAATTTGCTCATTGTTTAATATCTAGAACGACGTATTGTTATGTATGACCAAAGTCATAGATAATTTGGATAATCCAAAGTGGAAGTGTTCATTATGAGTTCACTTCGTGTCAATAAGAATAATGATGGCGTACCACGTATCCTACAGGTAAAAGATTGGCTTAACCAAAATCGTTTAACGAAAAAATTGTGTATGTATTGTGGGGATAATGAAACCAGAGGGACTAGGAAATATTGTTCTGAAGAATGTGAAAAACATGATTCTGTTTGGCAATTTAGTAATTGAACAGATAATGTAGAATTTTTATACCATTCAATTATTTGGCTAACTTTTAGATCACACTAAACTGGGTTTAAACTAAAAGGGTAAAATACAATCCATAAAATTAATTCTTAAAATCAGAAAGAATTTTTTGTGCTAGAAAAAAAAGGAAAGCGTGCTTACGCTAAAGCTACGCAGATATTATTTACTGTATTACCCGATATTGTTCCTGAGTTTGTGATTGATCCGCCACATAGATTGAATATGGTACCAAAGGTGTTAGTGATTGTATGACTATTAGTAATCAAACCTTCGTTTGTGACTAAACCAGTGTTCATTACTGGGCCACTATTGGTAAAGGTACCATGTGTTATGAAAGCGCCATTATTAACCATATTCAATGTATTGGTAAGTATACCATTACCATTGTTGGATAATTTACCAAAACTGGTTATGATTATACTGCCAGACGAAGTGATGGTTCCAGTGCTACTGATCTTACCGTTGCTTGTGATTGTACCTGTTGGACCGTTAGTTATTACGCCAGTTGAAATCATCTTACCAAAGTTGTTGAATGGACCACTGTTTGTTATTGTTCCACCGAAGTTGTAGATGTAGCCGTTATTGGTAAATGTACCTGAGGTTGTTATGACTCCACCGTTGTTTAGTCGGATTTTTCCATCGTTTTGGATGACGCCACTGCTAGTCACTGTTCCAATGCTAAAATTAACATTTGATGCGACAATTAATGTGTCACCAGGACCAATTACAAGAGTTGCAACTGTGCATGTAGAAGTGAGTGAAGTCCATACTCCACCTACTGATGGAGATTCGCATGATAGTTTATCGCTAACTGTAGAAGATGCTGCCATTGCATTTTGGGCAGAAAATCCTAGGACAAAAATCATTGCTACTAGTACAGGAAGTACGAGTATTTTTTTTATGTATGTCATTGTTAGTTAAACGTGGCAAAATGGTATTAAGCCGCGCTGACATTTGTGTTGGTTTTATGGACAAGTGTGTTAGTATCATGGACAAATTTGTCAGTATTCTGGGCTAATGTATCAGCGAATTTTTGAAATCGTTGAGGCAAATTCTCTGCATCTGACCTAATTCATTTATGATGAATTTTGCCTCGCAAATATATTAATCGCTAAAGACTAAATTAATGGCAGATAGGCAAATTGAAAAGTGTCATGAAAAAACAAGCCATTCCGATTCCTAAGGTAAAGCAGATTATGGAAATTGTTGAAAAGCAGGCCATTCCTATTCCTAAAGTAAAGAAACTTTTGCAAATTATGGAAAAGCAAGCCATTCCTATTCCTAAAGTAAAGAAACTTTTGCAAATTATGGAAAAGCAAGCCATTCCTATTCCTAAGGTAAAGAAACTTTTGCAAATTATGGAAAAACAAGCTCCTCCTATTCCTAAGGTAAAGAAACTTTTGCAAATTATGGAAAAGCGAGTCATTCCAATTCCAGAGGTAAAAAAAATTATTCGAATTATTGAAAAACAAACCATTCCTATTCCAGAGGTAAAAAAAATTATTCAAATTATTGAAAAACAAACCATTCCTATTCCAGAGGCAAAGGAAATTATTCGAATTATTAAAAAACAAACCCTTCCAATTCCAGAGGTAAAGAAAATTATTCAAATTATCGAAACTGCTAAGACAATACCAAAAAAAGAATTTGAGCCAAGCATGAAAACTCTACTTCGCATCATGGAATCCATATCAGAAGATGGCGCTGATGTAAAAACATCTTTAGCACTGAAAACCAATCTGAACTATTCCAGACTTGCAGAGCATATTGTTTGGCTGGAAAAAAAAGGCCTTGTTAAATCTATAATCTCCGAGCAAAAAATTAATGTTGCTTTAACACAAAAAGGCAGAATATTTGTCACTATGCTTGTAACATAGTTTGGAATCCTATTTTAGCCCCATGTAAGTATACGGGCCCGAAGGTTTTTGAACGGACAGTTAGTTCGAGCCCAAGAAATTTTGTGAAAATAATTTGACAAAAAATGTGCAGTAAGCTCATCGGAGTAGCTGCAAAACTCCTTCCAATATTTTTTTATATAATTTTCACCTAATGATACTTAATGATGGCTGCACCACCAAAACCAAAAAATGAAGACGAAATTTGCTTAATGTGTAAAAAACCCAAGAGTAAACATACTGTTAAAGAAATACAAGTATGTTATAGCAAATTGGAAGAATTTCGTGGACAAAAGGCAGGCGGAGCTGGAATACAATAAAGTATTAAAATTTCTACACCACAAGGTTGTTTGTTTAGGTCTTCAATATCGATTCAAATTTTTAAACACAAATTATATTATTGTAAAATCAGTTTAACAATTTTAACAGGTATTCTGTATTATTCTCATAAATAGAATAAAATTTTTCATATAATATGACCGATACAATAGTAGGTTTTGTAGATGGAGTATTGAGCCGCAACACCTTTGATTTGAACGTAAAACAATACGATCCAAAAAATGAGGCCAAATACAAAAGCACTGAACGAATAAGGATGTTTAATCTTCCTGAGAAAGTGAATAAGATGCCTGAAGAAGATGCAAAACTAGCCTTAAGGACAGGTTTGGTTGGAAAAGAGGTAGTCTGTGAAGTACAATCAGCAGATTCAGACGGTACTCTTGTATGTGAAGTTTTTTACAAGAAATAATTCTCGTAATTTCACAAACTCTATACTCAATAACTGCAAACGAGTTTATTACCAATCAATAAAAAGGAATCCCCCCCTCCCATGCACAAAAGCGTGACGCGGACTGATAGTCTTGAATACTAAGAATATTTATGAAAAAAATTCTTTAAAATTGATGCTAAATGTCCTGCAAACAAAACTAGAGCAAATGATACTAAAAGTGAGTTTTCGATATGCCCTTTTACTGATACTTCCAAAATTCCTGTAAAAAATAACGTGGCAAGAATAATCCAAGATGAGAATATTCCAACCCATAGAATCTTTTTTTGTGAATAGTTTCCCCTTTTATTATTACTCAATTCGGGGTTTGTTAGAATTGGTCTTGAAAGTCAAGCTGTAAAAAGACGATATTAAACATTAGGTTATTATGATATTTAGTAGATTGTACATTACTATTTAGTTACATGACCCTTCAAACGATCAACGATTCTTTCTACTTCCTTATCAGAAAATTCTTCTTTCCTATTTTCAATAAAATAATTAATTTTCTCCAAATTAGATACCCAAACAAACTTGAATCTAGGATCATATTTCATATTATCTTGAATAGATAGCAATACGTTAGTTACCCGTGGGCTTGGATTCAGCCAAGAGTTTAAAGCAATCCACAAAACTCTTCCTGCTCTATCTACTTGTTCATGAGGGCTTATCTTATTACTTTCACGATAGAAGTTACTACTCCAGTTTTTTACCTCAATTAGAATAACTCCTTTATGGGATACTACAACAAAATCCATCTGAGCTGATCTAAGATTCTTTTGACCGTTGTATGTAACATAATGACCTAGGCCAATGTTTAGACCACACAAAATATGATACTTGTTACTTAGCTGTGATAATTTATCTAAAACTCGTAATTCTCCCTTTGCTCCCACATGTATGTGGCTTTTTTTAATTTCAGCGAATGTTTTGATTTGATTTATCTTTTCTTTTTTATTTCTATTGAAAATTTGCTCAGGATTTTCTTTCCACTCTGTTAGCTGTGCATGCTGTTTTTTTTCTAAATTTTTAATTTTGTTTATTTCTCTGCGTTTTGAGAAGTTTTTTAGAAACGATATTTTAAGTGGAGCTGAGATGGTTGAAAAACCGCCTTGATCTTTTTTCTTTTCAAGATTTTTTATTTTCTCATCATATTTCTGATGTGTTACTTTTTCATCATTTTTGATTTTTTCAAGAGCCTTTTCTTCATCTAGTATCTTAGTTGGTACTTTTTCAAAAAAATCCTTTTTTTCTTCGCCTAATTTATTTTTTAATTCCTGATGTATGATTTCAATGTCTTCGACCTTTTTTACGATGGTAGGAGCAATATCTAGAAGATCCCTTTCGGTTTGTGCACGACCATAAATTATAGCCACAACAAATTGTATACGATTCTTGGAATTAAGAATTATCCAAGTCTTTTTTCATTTGTTCAAGCTCTTCTTTGGTTATTTCGCCTTTAGCATATCTTTCTTTTAGAATCGTCAAAGGATCATCCTTCCAATTTGGTGCTAGTTAATTTTTCTTATCTTATTTTATCTTTGTTATGATATCATTAATCATATCTTCGATAAATGAGATAGTTTTTGTGTCAGTAAGGGTTAATGGTGACGGATGAGCAAATGTATTTCTAATCCCTAATTTTTCTTCCAATAGTTTGTGGGTACCTTTACTAATAATACTAGCGTTTTTTAATAGATCAAGAAAATCTTTCTCGTTGACTTCTTCAAAATCATCATATTTTGAGATTGCCAAACCTTTTTTCTGATATTTTGTATATTTAGAGAGAGATGTATTGAAGTCATTTAACTTAAAGGCTAACACAAAATTTCGTAGATGGGAGATAGTAATTACCCACATTAATACAATAGCTGCGTGATGAGCTTCAACTTTTAGACAATTTACTACTTCTTTGACATAATCGCTCTCAGGTTTTTTCAATAAAGTAGGTAATTTCTCTAAATTAGCAGATATTTCTTTTAGTTTTGGCTTTCCTAAAATATCAGTTTCAATGAATTTTACTTTTGTTCTTTCCACTCTATAACCAGCTTTATGTTTTACTATCAGTTTTTTACTTTCAAATCCTCGTAGTCTTGAATTGATGTTAGTAGGGGTAAAAACATCTAACAATGTGAAACACTCCTCAATAGGTCTGTGATCAAAATTTTCAAATTTTTCCTTCGTTTGAAGATAATATCCACAGACAAGGATCTTATCCTCTAAGGTAAGATCTTCAAAATTTGCTATATTTTCAATAAATGCTTCTAATTTATCTTTTGAAATTGGCATTTTTTATTTTCCGAGTCCAAGTGTTGCAATTAATTTTAATCCTTCTTGCCATCCCTCTGTGGTAAGACTATATTCAGATGCTTTTCCTTGTCCTTTATTTCTAACAATACCAGACCCTGTTAAATTCTTAGCTAGATGTTCATTTCTTCCTAGATTATTTTTTGAAATGAGTTCCCAAAGCACTGATGCTTTTGTCCATTCTTGATTCAATCCTTTCATATATGCTGTTAGTATTATTTGACATGCTAAAACTTGCTTCTTAACATCTGTATCTTGAACAATTTTCTTTAATAAAATAAATTCATGATTTTCATAATCCAAAACATTCTTTATTTCTTGTACAGATATATCGCATTTTTTTGAAAGTACTAAAAGTGGATTAGCTTCATCATTATTCTCTTCCTGCTGAGAGATTATACCTATATCATCATTAGATTGTTTAGATTTTTTAATTCCTTCTAGTGAGTATTGAAGAATTATTTTGAATGCCTCTAATTTGTAAGGTTCATTTTCATCACTTACCGCATCATGTGCAATTTTTATTTTTTCTCTTAATTCATCAAGATTCATCATTTACACCACTAAAGAAATCCTCAAAGATTTCAGGTAAGCGATTATACGCAATTTCATAATTTTTTCCATCTTTAATGACGTATCCATTTTTTATTAAATCTCCCATTGGCGAAGATAAAGTGGTTGAAAGAATTCCAAGTTCATCTCCAATTTCAGTAATCGTCATAACATCCTTTACATTAAGCCCTAGTTTTTTAGCAAATTTTTTCCCCATTAAAAGAGCACAAATTCGATCTGGATTTTTTAATTTTTGGAAATTTTTGAATATAATTTTTCCATCATTTTTTTGAATTTGAAATATATTTTTAGCTTTGCTAACTAAGCTTGATAGTTGTTTTTTTACCTCTTCGTCATCAATAAGTAAATCTTTTAAAATCTCTTTTTCATCATCCATTTTTCTTATACACCATGATTGCTTTAGTGCGTGACCTATAAAAAAATGAGTATATTCTGGATGAATTATTTGTATTAAATTTCTATTTGTTCTTCTAATCCCAAAATTCTTCTAATTTTGTTGTAAGTAGATAACACCATCTTATCTTCTTCTTCACCTGAAATACCATCTGGAATTTCTATTCCAAAATTATAGTCATTGGCATCACCATAGAAATTTTTAAAAACCGCTTCTGATATCAAACACTTACGTATAAGATTCGACATTGTTTCGCCACACGCATTTGAATATTCTCTAATTGCATCCAATTCTTTTTTTGTAACATTTGCCGAAATCGTAGGCATAGATCATTATAGATCATGATTTACTAATATAGCTAAACCAAAGTTCAAAACTTACGAGATTTGAACATGTGTTTTTCTATACTTTGATATTTTTAATTGTAGATTCAATGTTGGCAATGTTTTTAGTTGAATTTTTCATTAAAGATTTGATATCTTTTTCCGATAATTCTATGATTTTATATCTGTTAAAAATTTCCTTTGCCTCTAGATCATTTTTAATTCCGCTATAAGCATCCTGCGGAATTGAAGGGATGAAGTAAACTTGGGGGGTTTTATTTTTCTCAAACCCAACTGAATTATCCAGTTCAAGATCTTGTAGATAATTAATTGTGAGACAACCAATTTTAGCAAATTGATTCATCTTCATAGGAGTATATTTTTCCCAAAGTGTTTTCAGCAGAAAAGAACCATAGGGTTGACCGTGACCTATTGAAAGATAATTATTAACAGGTTCAGGTAAGCCACTACCTGTTAAATGTATTAATTCTGGTTCTAAATCACTTCTAAAAACTATTAAAGAGTCGATATACCGTGCTACATTTTCATCACCATAAGTATCAACCATCTCTCGTATAATTTTCTCAGCAAGAAGGATCAGCTTCTCATTTAGATTAACACTTTCTTTTTCTTTTTGTTTTGAAATTTTTCCAATACCTAGAATCAGTCTTGTTTGAAAAGTTTTTCCAAAACCTGTAGCCCCAGCCGTAGCTATAACAATTTCCGGAGATGGTGAGACAATTTTTTTTGCATAACTATATGATGCACCATTGTCCACTGTTATCTTTGTATCCCCTACTAAAACAACACCATCATGACATATGCCACCTATTATTAATGTCAAACAATCACTTCATTTTTTTATAGCATAAAGCCAAATCTTTCCTTCTTTTATTCTGATTAGTACTCTTTTCCTTATGAAAAATTCTTTTCTAATTGCTGCGTCAACAGATTGAAGTGGATAAAAATATCCTTCTTTCTTAAGTTCGTCAAAAATCTCTCTCATAGATTTTGGTTTTTCAAAAAATCCTTGTTCTATTAAATATTGTATCCCCCCTGATGTTCCTTTATACTGTTTATTTTTTGACTTAGAGATAGGTTCATCAGTGCTTGATACCGCTTCAGTTTTTTCAGGAAAAATTTTTTTTTCAATCCGTGTTAATCGCTGTTCAATTTTATCTAATTTTTCTATAATTTTTTCATATGACATTTTAGATTATTTAATCACCTTATCGCAGTATTAAAAAATTCCTTCGAGATAGTATTAATTGAAACAAAATTTAGAATAGTATCTCAGAGCCATCCGTATCTTTTACAATAATTCCATTATCTTCTAATCTAAAGTGCTTCGAAAGAGTTGTAAATTTTTCCATTTCTTTTTGACCTAACTTTCCATCATTTCTCATAGACTCTATTACAGTCAACAAATCAAACTTGATTTTCATCATTTCCTTTTGTATGTCTTTTATGGTTTGGTTGCTTACAGTAATTGGAGATTGATAAACACTTAACGAAGGAACTGCTTTCAAATATTCTGATACCATGTCATTTTCTGGTATTCGATAATAATTATCTGCAAATCCTGTAGAATGACCCATCAAAATTTCTACATTCAATGATTTCATGTGTTGTTCAGCTATTGTTTTAAAATATTTTCTAAAACCATGATCAGCTTTGAACTCGTGTCTTTTCTGTCCATTCTCTAGCTTTTTCCTAATTCCTTCTCCCCAGAGTGCACGCTCAATTAAACTTCTGAAATCTCCTCAATCTGATTTCGTACCTTCACTAGTTTATGACAAAAAAGAAGTATCCTATTAGTATCCAGAAATGATTGTAATTTCAGTATCAAAACGTTGGTATCATCCTCGTTCAGAGGTAAGACAACATGGCAAAAACGGTGCAAAGAAACGATGGTTTGTGTTTTACCTCGATGAAGAATGGAGATTGCATACAAAAAGGATTCAATGGTATCAGGTTTGGTTGTTCAAATTACAGAAAAAGTACAAAAGAATATACATTTGTCCTCAATGTGGTCAAAAATTAATAGCATTTGTCCGAAATTCCAAAGAGACTGTAATGTGCCCTTATTGTGATTGATTAGAATACCAGATAGAGCCTTCTTGCATATTCTCTACGATATAAGGGAAAAAGTACTTTTCAATATCTATACTGTTTCGTTTGTATGCAGGATTAGGATTATTCACATATTGACAAATTCTACACTTTTTTGATTTGGTGTGAGTGTAAGTTAGCCAAAACTCTGGAGGTCTTTCCTTTTTTGATTCTTCATCGGGTTCTTTATTCCTCCATGATCTTACTCGATTATCATGCGTATCTTTCTTCTCAATTTTTGGCACCCCTCTATTATGACACCTAGGACAGAGATCTGTAAATTGCCTCACTGCGGGTTCAACTTTGATAACCTTGTATAGCCTGTTTTCGATTTCTTTTATTAATCCGTCTAGATTCGAATCAAGTTTGACAAAATATTCCCATGTAGTTTGCATTTTTGCATTATTAGGATCGTTAGTTTCTACAGTTATAGCATAGAGAAAAGGCATTTCTACATCGTATCTTTTAATTCTCGAGTCTTCTTTGAACGCAAGACCAGATTCTATGAATTTGTTTTTTGGTTTTCTACCCAATAACAATAATGAACCTTCACTTCTATAAAACCACTAGAGTCGCATGGTTAATTGTGACAACAAAGGTGGTAACAAGTGAAATGTTACCCACTAAAACGATCATCAAAAGAGTAAATACTACAGACTCGGTTGTTCTCACTGATGAGGACCGCAAAGATGTGCGGTCTGATGTGGGAAAAAAATTGATACATGAACAGAACCAAACAACCACTGCAAAACAAAAACACAAAATCACAAAAAAAGACAGCCTTCTTTCAAACCAAGACATCAAACGTTGGTATGACAACCTTGCCAGAAGTAGCCTTCTAACCGCAGAAGTAAGATTGCGAAAACTAGGCAAGTTCTGTGAGAACAACAAGATAACTCCAATGGAGCTAGTTGATTTGGGGCTCAAAGACCAAAGAGCAGTCACAAACCTTCTTGAGGATAACATCACAACAATGGAAAAAAACAAAAACGCACCGCAATACATCAAAGCTACCATCACCGCAGTCAAATCATGGCTAAACCACTTTGACATCGAAATAAAACGAAAGATAAGAATAGCAAATGGTGATGCAACGCCAACTCTAGCAGACGAGCGAGTCCCAGATGCGACAGAGCTTTCAGAATTGTTCAACAGAGCAAATCTAAGGGCTGGTGCAATAATGGCACTAATGGGCAAAGCTGGACTGCGTCCCCAAGTGTTGGGCAACTATGATGCAACTGACGGATTGCTGATAAGAGATCTGCCAGAACTTGAAATCGTAGAGGGAATAGCAAGGTTTTCAAAAAAGCCTGCTAAAGTTGTTGTGCGAAGAACCCTATCAAAGGCAGGACACGTTTACTTTAGTTTCATAACTGAAACTGGAGCAGAAAAGATACTTGCATACATCAATCAAAGAATGTTTGATGGCGAAGTACTTGATCCTGAAAGCCCTGTGATAGTGCCGTTCTCAAAATACAGAAGGTTTCGTGGAAAAAATGAGGGAAGAAAATTCCTGTCAACTGCGATGATCGAAAGAGATGTTAGAAAAACCATGAGGCCTCGCTTCAAGTGGAGACCATATGTGCTAAGAGCATTCTTTGACACACAGCTACTCATTGCAGAGTCTAGAGGAAAAATTGCACATGACTTTCGTGTATTTTTCATGGGACACAAAGGTTCCATCGAAGCAAAATACACTACAAACAAGAGCATACTTTCAAAGATACTGATGGACGAGATGCGAGAGTCTTTTAGAAAAAGTCAGGAGTTTCTAGACTATGAAGCCACCAGAGAACGTGACGAGGAAATCAACAGACAGCGAGTTGTAACATCAGAAGAGTTTGAAGAATTGGCAACACAAGGCTGGCAGTATCTTGCAAACTTGCCAAATGGCAAAATTGTGGTCCGAGCCATGTCTGTTTTGGACTAACAGATAAGGCGGGCCCGAAGGGATTCGAACCCTCGACCTAACGCTCCGCAAGCGTTCGCACTGTCCAAGCTGTGCAACGAGCCCATAGATTCGCTTGTTCGAATTTTTAAAAACGTTTGCAAAAATGATAAAATCAAAGATTATGCTTCAACTTCTGCCTTTTTTACAAAGACATAGTTCATGATAAGACCTGCGATTATTCCGCCAATTATTGGTCCTACCCAGTAAATCCAATGAAATTCCCAAAATCCTGAAGCCAATGCTGGACCAAATGTTCTAGCTGGATTGACAGATGCTCCAGTGAGTGGTACACCAACAAGGTGAATTAGAAAAATCATTCCCCCAATTGCAATACCTTGTATTCCAGCTGCGGCTTTCTTATGAATTGCTGTCATAAAGATTACTGTGACTAGGAAAAAGGTGAGAATAATTTCTACTGCTAGTCCAGAGGTAATACTTTTGTTTAATAGATCACTTGGACCACCTTGGGTTCCAAAATTAACTATTGCCCCCAATTCTGGTAAAATCGCTTTTAAAGAAAATGCTGCAGCGGTTGCCCCTATCAATTGTAAGATAATATAGCCAATTCCATCAGCAATACCAATTTTTCTTGTAATTATCATAGGTATTGTTACTGCTGGATTGATATGTGCACCAGATACATGTCCAAACGCATAAACCATCAAACCAATGGCAGCACCATGTCCAAGAGAAATCATAATTATTGCTTCAATAGATAAACCATCTCCAAAGGCAACTGCCGATAAAATTATCGAAAGCGGTCCAAAGAAAACCAAGCAATAAGTTGCTATGCCTTCTGCTAACCAATTTCTTGGATTAACCATTAAGACTCAAACCCAGTCAATTGTCATATAAAAGATTCGAATAGTTTTTGGTCTTTGTTGGTAAAAAATCCTATACTGACAAATTTTGGTTTAGCGTCCAAATCCAAGTTTAGAGAACCATCTGTTTCCTAACCTTTGTGACTTTTTTGTGCCAATATTATCAAGATACTCGTAGGTAATTTCAGCGCCACCATAACCAATTAACTCTGATTTTTTAAGATCGTGTAGTCTAAACTCTTTTCCATTCTCTAGTCGAAGGATAGCATCATCACTAATATCAAAACCAGAACCTTGATCATGGAATTTAATCATGCCATCTTTCATAAGCTCAATTTCAACATCATATGTTACTTTACTGCCCAAAATTGAAATGTTACGACCTTTGAGTAGTACGTGATCTTCAAGATTAATTACCATAATAGTGTCAGCTTCAAGTTTTACAGTATTTCTAATAAAACCAGCAACAATTTTTCCTCTAGGAGCATTGAGCTCAGTAAAATGCTCATTTGTTATGAACATTCCAACTTTGCCTGAAGGATCTGGCAGTATTTCTTTTTTCCCAAATACATCTCCAACTATAATGTCTCCATTATCAACTATAATTTTTGCGCCATTTTCAATAACATATCCATTTTCTATTGGATCAATTAGAGAAAATTTTCCATTTATCACATGGATACGAGTCTTTACATGCTCCTTTTCTGAAAAATATGGATTGGAAATGCTTCCCCACATTATTATCGGGCCATCATATGCTAGATTTCCTGCCCAAAACTTTCCTTTAATCGATAATGCCTTTGTTGCCTTTCTTTCAAATTCAAGTTGACCAAGCTCCTTTGAACCAAAAAGCCTACGACCAGTTGTATCGGTTCTGTTCAAAGCCGCAATCCATTCTTGAGCATTTCTAACTTCTTCAGCTACATCATGTGATAAGATCAGATTTCGTTTTCTTTTTTCTTCTTCAGAGTCCCCAGAATAAAATCTAGATTTTTTGTTTTTATCTTCTGGAGAATCAGGATATTTTTTACCTAATTTTAGATCATCAAAAGCTTGCTTAATTTTTTTAAACTGCTCATCGTCTCCACCTCTGTCTGAGTGATGTTCAAGAACCAGTTTTCTAAAGGCATCACGTATTTCTATTCGTGTTGCATCCTCACGGACCTGAAGAATTTCATAGTTACTTTGTACCATAATCTGCATCTAACCTACTCTTGCTTAGTTTAAAATCTAATGAAAGTAGTAATATTAAAAAATAATTAATTAGGGAAATTTTCTACTAAAATATATGATAAAAGAAGGCGACGCTGTTCCAAAATTTGAACTCTTAGATTCAGATGGTAAAAGTGTGAAATCAACTGATTTCAAAGGAAAAAGACATGTAATTTATTTTTATCCAAAAGACTTTACGCCAGGTTGCACCATTGAGGCAGACGAGTTTTCAAAGGATTACCAAAAATTCAAAAAAAATGGAATTGAGGTAGTTGGTATAAGTAAAGATGATGTTGACTCTCATAAAAAATTTTGTGAGAAGATGAAAATTCCCTTTGTTCTGCTAGCAGACACAGAGACGGATGTTGCAAAAAAATTTGGGGTATGGGGCAAAAAAAAGTTTATGGGAAAAGAGTACATGGGAGTAATGCGAAGTACATTTTTGGTAGATGAAAAAGGAAAAATTTTCAAAGCATACCCTAACGTAAAAGCTGCAGGTCATGCAAAAGAAGTACTAGAAGATTTTACAAAACAATTCTAAAAAATAATTAAAAGAAAAGAAGGTTTTAGGGTTAAAAGCCCTTTGGAAGTGAACCACGAGATGGACCGCCAGAGCTAGTTGAGCCAGATGACGCGCGTCTTTTTGCTGCTAATTCAGCAGCTGCTTGTTGAAGTTCTCGTGCTTCTCTATCTTGTTGCTCTAATCTAGCCAAGTAATCTTGCTCATATTTCTCAAGGGATTGCTTTTTTGCACTACCGCCGCCTGATGAACCAGATTCCTTTGGAATTGTTCTATCTTGTGCTGGTGGTGGAGGTGGCGCTACTTGAGCACGTGCTTGAGCGGCTCCGTGTCCAAGGGATACTCCATATCCCGTAAAGCTTGTAGCTTGTGGATGATAAGCGAGTCTTTGTCTTGTTGCAAAATACTTGTTTGATGGTGCAGTGTAACCTGTAATTTTTGCTTTTTGCAAAGCCCATGGTTGGGTTGGACAATCAGCGCCTTCTGCATGTCGTCTTGCCCATGCTCTTGGGTTTTCAGGCACATAGGCAGGAGTCTTTGTTTTTCTCTCATGCCATACACCCGTTGGTACACGTTCAATGAGTGACTCTCGTGTTGCTGGTGGTGGTGCTTGAGCCTGTGGAGCTGGTTTTGATGCTTGTGCTGGTTTTGGTGGAGGTGCTGTCTGAGCTTGTCCTGCTGGCTTTTGGCCTAGCTGGGATGATAACTGAGATAGCTTGCCTTCTAGTTCTGCAATTTTTGCTTCAAGATTTTTCTTGGTTGTAGATGCTGTTGATTTGCGTTTAGTAGCCAATATTGTGGTTACGTGAGGTGTGCTTTATTTACATTTTGCTCAATATTAAACGTCGAATTAAGAAGATCTAACCATATTTCTCAAACAAGCGCAAAATTCGACCAAGTTTTATTAATCTTAAAGGACTAGCCGAAGCATTGGACGATTTTGAAAAGGACTATCCGGAATTTGATTGGAAAAATACTCCAGCATACAAACATCCAGGTGGACGAAATTGCCCGTGCCCAAAGCATGAATACGTTAGAGAGCAGATTAATTTTACAAAACAAGTAAACAAAAAGGGAAATGATGCAAGTCGAGTCACGCTAAAGTTTTGCCCAGAGCATTACAAAGTATACATCAATGAAGTAATTCCTTCTATGCCACTAAAATTCAAATTACTAACAAAGATCGCACTAAAGCTTGGAGCCATACAAATTGAACAACTGACTCATATGCAGTCTGACTTGTGCTTTTACTGCAAGTTCGGTTCAGGTGGCCATGAGAAAAAAAGCGAGCTTCCTCCAGTGGGGTAGTTTTTTTAAAAATTAATTTTCTAAATTGGGTCAATCAAAATTTTTGGTTTGTTTGGGGTATCATGATGACAGCTCTTTCCACATAATGGACATTTTTTTCTGTCCAAAAAAATGCATTGGCAAATATGCGAATCAAGGTAACTTTCAGCTGCCTTTGTAAAATCCCCCGTTCCATTACAAAATGGACATTGGGAGCCGAGCAGTTCAATTGTTCCATCTCCCTTACAGACAGGGCATTTTTCTTTGACCATGGTAAAAAACCAGTTGCTTTGAATTAAAATCTATATGTTAATATTTTTTCAAATAAAGTGCGATTAGACAAATCTAGTTAAGCTTTATACCACCATCAAATCGAATTAGAGGCGTGCCCATCGAGGACATTCATCAATATATTGAAAAATTAGAAAATGCAGGAGAGCTAAAACGAGTAAAGACTCAAGTAGATACAAACTTGGAGATTGCAGAAATTTTGCGTAGAACAATGTATGCTAATGGACCTGCACTGCTGTTTGAAAATATAAAAAATTACGATATGCCAGTTTTAGGGAACGCATTTGGTTCAATTAAAAGACTTGAAATTGGTTTAGAGACTACTAATTTTACAGAGATTGGACAGAGAATCGTAGATATGACAAAGATGGAAATTCCATCAGGTTTTTTCAACAAGATTCGAAAACTCCCAGAGCTTTCAAAGATGAGTGAGATATTTCCTAAGCTTGAAAAGAGTGGACCAGTAACTGAAGTTGTAAATGATTCGCCGTCATTTGAAAATATTCCAATTCTTAAGACTTGGCCAAAAGATGCAGGCAAGTTTATCACATTTGGTCTTGTTGCAACAAAACACCCAGAGACTGGTGTAAGAAACCTTGGCGTATACAGAATACAAATTTTAGATAATACGCATGCTTTGATGCACTGGCAAAAACACAAGCGTGGTGCTCATCATCACGACATTGCAAAAGAAAAGGGTAAAAAAATCGAAGCTGCCATAATCATTGGAGGAGAACCAGCAACGGTTTTTTCAGCAGTAGCTCCTGTCCCAGAGGGATTAGACAAGTATCTTTTTGCAGGAATAACAAGAAAAAAAGGAATTCAAACTGTAAAATGCAAAACTGTGGACCTCGAGGTGCCAGCAAATGCAGAAATTGTTCTTGAAGGATATGTTGATCCTTCTGATGTAAGAGCCGAAGGACCGTTTGGGGATCATACAGGATACTACACACCGCAAGAACCCTATCCTACATTTACACTAACTGGAATTATGCAACGACAAAAACCAATCTATCTTACGACAATAGTTGGCAAACCAATACTTGAGGATGCATATATTGGAAAAGTAATTGAACGGTCATTTTTGCCATTGATTAGAATGTTCCAGCCAGAAGTAGTTGATTTTGCAATGCCAGCTGCTGGATGGTTTCAGGGAATGGCAATAATATCAATTAAAAAAATGTACCCAGGTCAAGCAAAAAAGGTCATGATGGGACTTTGGGGACTAGGACAGCTTGCACTAACAAAAATTTTTGTTGTAGTAGATGACGATGTCAACGTTCAAGACATGAATGATGTGATCTGGGCAATTACTACTAGAGCAGATGCTGCTAGAGATACGATAATAATTGATAACACACCAACTGATACTTTGGATCCTGCTTCTCCTTTAGTGAATTTAGGCTCAAAGCTTGGAATCGATGCGACACAAAAAACAAAAGAAGAGGGATATACGCGAGAAATTCAAGAGCTAGTAAAAACAGATGACTCTACAAAAAATCTTGTTGATTCAAAGTGGTCTAGTTATGGATTTTAATGCATGCAAACAGTATCGTAAAAGTTGTCTCGCTCTTCTACTTGATAACCAATTTGTTGAATAGCATCAATAATTCGTTGGTCAGTTAATTCAGTAGAGCGTGCACCAGTACAAGATACAACTTCTTCTCCAATGAGGGTGCCACCAAAATCGTCTGCACCGTATTGAAGTGCAAGCTGAGCCATTCCAACTCCATTGGTGAGCCATGACGATTGTATGTGAGGGATCAATCCATCCAACACAAGTCGTGAGATTGCAATCATTTTCAATAATTTCAGACCACCTGCCCCATAGCTTACAATATTTTCTTTTTGTAGAAGTGTGTTATTTGGCTCAAAGCTCCATGGGATAAAGGCCATAAAACCTTGAGTTTTTTCTTGCAGCTTTACAATTTTCTCAAAGTGCTCTGCAATATCATGGGTTGATTCTACAGAGCCATACATCATTGTGGCCGAAGACGGTAAACCTAATTGATGAGCCTCCTCCATGATCCTTATCCATTCATCACTTGAGATTTTTTTTGGACTGATGATTTTTTTGACCGAATCAACTAGAATTTCAGCTCCTGCACCAGGTACTGACTGCAGGCCAGCATCTTTTAACCGTGATAAAATTTCTTTTGTAGATGATTTTTCTACACGTGCTACCATATCTATTTCAGAAGTCGAGAGTCCATGGATTCCAATTTTTGGAAATTTTGTTCTAATCAGTCTAAACGCATCCTCATAATATTCCACACCAAGATTTGGGTTGTGCCCACCCTGAATGAGCACTTGTCTAATCTTGTACAAATCCCAAGCAGTTTTTACTCGAGCCTCGATATTCTCAAGTGAAAGAGTATAAGCCTCATCGTCACCTGGCGACCTATAAAATGCACAAAACTTGCAATCGGTTATGCAGACATTAGTGTAGTTTAAAATAATATTATTAACAAATGAGGCCTTCTTTCCAAACTTTTGTCTAGTTATGTAGCCAGCAGTCATACCCATAAGGTGAATGTCATCTGATTCAAGCAATCGCATACAGTCTTCAAATCCAGGTCTTATTCCATCAAGAGAATTTTCAAGTACGTCACCTATGTCGCTAGAATGAATCTGTTCTGTTATTTGGCTCAATTGACTCGGTTTTTGTGCTTTCTGATTGGTATTTAATCCTTAAGTGGACTAAAATTCCAAGTGAGCTTAATTGATTTGATTTTGTTTTAAACAAAAGTCACGTTATTTTTAAGTAAGGCACAAAAAGAGATTCATCATGGTTTCAGGACATGAAATTAGATTAAACCGCATTCTAAGGAAGGGAAAAATGCTTTGCATTCCAATGGATCATGGAATTTCAAACGGTCCCATTGAAGGACTTGAAGATCCACATTCTGTCATCTACAAATGTGAGCATCATGGGTTAACTAGCGTAATTATCAATAAAGGAATTCTAAAAACACTTCCAAAACCAACCAGTGTTGGAATTTTAGTACATTTTTCTGGAAGCACATCTCTTTCTTCTTCGCCTAACAGAAAGATGTTGACAGGTTCTGTTGAAGAAGCTCTACGACTTGGGGCAGACGGTGTTTCTCTTCATATTAACATAGGTGGCAAAGAAGAGCCAGAGATGCTTGAACAGTTAGGACAAATTTCAGAGCAATGTCACAAATGGAACATGCCGCTTTTAGCAATGATGTATCCACGAGGGGAAAAGATCAAAGATCCTCATGATCCTGAAATTGTTGCACATGTTGCACGTATTGGAGCAGATTGTGGAGCAGATATTGTCAAAACGTTATACACTGGAGATATTGATTCGTTTTCTAAGGTTGTAAGAGGCACTCCTGTACCAATTGTTATTGCAGGAGGACCCAAGGCAAAAACTGACTTGGATATACTTCAGATGACTGAGGATGCCATGAAGGCAGGAGCCAAGGGTGTAACTTATGGCAGAAATATCTTTGGACATAAAGAACCAGAAAAAATGGTACAGGCCCTAGCAGCAATCATCTTCAGAAAAGAGACAGCAAAGGAAGCTGTAAAAAAACTTGCCAAAAAATAAAGAATTAATTATTTTGCCAAAGGTACCGAGGTCCCAGCTTGGTAAATTCTTAGTACAGCTAGAAAATGAGGGAATCAATATGATATACTTGGATCCAAAAAGTATTTCCAAAATCAAAACAAAACTTGCAACTGTCTATCCATCGACTAGTGCAAAGTATGTAATTTTAGATAAGGAATCATTTGCTAGACCAAAAGGAAAGAAAGTAGGTAGAAAATTCAAAGTTTTATCAAACAAAGATATTGAAAAAATTCTAATTTCTGCAAAAAAAGGATTAGATTTCGTTATTGTCGAGGTAAAGGATTGGAAGATAATTCCGCTTGAGAATATCATAGCCAAATTACATAAAATTCATACCAAGATTTTTGCAATAGCTAAAAATCCAGAAGAAGTTCGCAAGATGTTTTCCATTCTTGAGGTAGGAGTAGATGGAGTAATCTTTAACGCATCTTCAATTAGTGAGGTAGAAGAGGCGCTAGTTTATCTTGGAAGCAGAAGTTTTGATCTTAAACCTGCAAAAATTATTGAGATAAAAGAGGTAGGAGATGGCGAAAGGGTTTGTGTGGATACCGCATCAATGTTACATCGAGGAGAAGGAATGCTAATTGGAAGTAGATCAAACTTTATGTTTCTAGTTCATAATGAATCAGTTGGATCATCATTTACCTCACCACGACCATTTAGAGTAAATGCTGGTGCAGTTCACTGCTATACACTTTCACCTGATGGCACAACAAATTATCTTTCAGAAATTGAGACGGGCTCTGAAGTTTTAGTACTTGATTCAAAAGGAAGAGCACGAAGAGTAACTGTTGGTCGCTCAAAAATTGAAAGAAGACCAATGTTAATGATCAAGGCGCAATCAGGTGAGGAGGTTGGTGGAATTATTGCACAAGATGCAGAGACCATTCGTTTTGTAAAGCCTGATGGCCATTTAGTATCTGTCACACACCTCAAAAAAGGAGATTCAGTTTTAGTTTACTCTAAAACTGCGTCAGGAAGACATTTTGGAATGGAAGTTTCAGATGAATACATCTTAGAAAAATAAAAAAATGACTTACAAGACTTGTGTAACGATTGCAGAAAAAACTCCAAAAAAGCTTGATTTACTTCTTAAAAAGGCACTTAAAAAATCAGATTATGTAGAATTAAGGTTTGATTTTTTAAAACCTGCTCAAGTTCCTGATGCACTAGAATTAGTTAAAGAAAAGATGAGAAGATGCGTGTGTACCTTGAGACCATCTTCAGAGGGAGGAAAATTTCACGGAACTGAAAAAGAAAGAATTTCAATTCTGAAGCTAATAGCAGAGTATCGTCCCTTTCTCTTGGATGTAGAGTTTAATACTTTAAGAAAAAACAAAACACTCCATAATTATATTACAAAGACAAAGACGGATATTTTGGTTTCATGGCATGATTTTAAAAATACACCTGATGCATATTCCTTGAAAAAAATGTTCAAACAAATGAGAAAATTCTCAAAACATATCAAAATCGTTACTAGCGCAAAAACTCAGAACGATTCCTCAAACATACTTTCTCTATACAACAATTCTGATAAGACAAATTTAATTGCGTTTGCAATGGGAGACTCTGGGAAAATGTCACGTATTCTTTGTCTTTATCTTGGCGCACCTTTTACTTATGTGTCACTTGGTAAACCTATTGCGCCTGGACAATTCAGCTTAGACCAGATAAAAAGAATCGTCGATGCTAGAAAAAAATAGCAAAAATTTTGTCACAGGGTTCTCATTTAGAATAATTTAGAATAGATGAGGGAGTCATTCTTCTGTTTGAAACGAAGCGATACTCCACTCGGGTATGATGTTGGAGGGATATCCTGCACCAAGTATTTTATTCATTTTATGAATATGGTACTGTGTTTGTTACAAAGAACAAACTAATTCATTTTAATGAAAAGTGTATACTATCTATGTGGTATGATATGAAAGGGATTAGCATACTAGTCGCATTGGCCATAGTTTCTGGGATAGTTCTAAGTCAGGAAGCGTTTGCAGATTCTGATTCGCCAACAAAGGAGGAAAAACAATTCATGTCAAGTCTATATTTAGTAGGATTTGTTGTGATATACGGTGGAGTGATTTACCTGCGCAAATCAATGGAAGTTAAATCAACACCTAAATGAGATTAATACTAGAATCCAATGAGCCACTTTACTGACGAATAATAACTAGAAATAAAGTTCCCATGATAGGACTACTCTCCGTTTCTTGTTAATTTTTAGCCTTAATTCCTAACGAGTAGAAGAGAAAGAGGGTTTTGAATATTGTAGACATTTTAGGCTTATATCATTCATCAAATTGAAAAAACTAGATGACTAAAACATATGCAGTAATTGGAGATCCTATTGATCAGTCTTTATCTCCTAACATTCACAATGCTGCCTTCAAAAAACTAGGGCTTGATTGTACCTACATAGCATATAGGGTTCCAAAAGGGGAGCTGGCAGCTGGAGTAGAGTCGTTAAAAAAAATTAAGATCAGTGGATTTAACGTTACAATTCCTCACAAAATAGCGATGATTAAATTTCTTGATACAGTTGATGAGACTTGCAGTATTATTGGTGCAACAAATACAGTTTCAAATGATGAGGGGAAGCTCAGAGGATATAATACAGATATGGAAGGATTTCTTGATCCAATCAAAAAGCGAAACCTTCCCATTAAGGACTCGAAGGTATTGTTGATTGGAGCAGGTGGAGCTGCACGAGCTATTACTGCTGGCTTTGCAAAAGAAAAGGCTAGAAAAATTACTATTGCAAATAGAACATTACAAAACGCAAATGCACTTGCCCAATTTGCACACAATATAGGTATTGATGCTAATGCAGTAGCATTAGATCAAGTTGGAGAAACTGCATCAGATTATAACTTTATTGTAAATGCTACATCTATTGGTATGAAAAGTGAGCCAAGCCCCATTTCAACAAAAACCATCAATGAAAAATCAGTAGTGTATGATATAATATCCAAACCAATTAACACAGAGTTAATTCAGCAATCCAAAAAAAATGGTGCAATAATAATTTATGGATATGAAATGTTACTTGGTCAAGCGGCTCTAGCCTTTAAGATATGGCATGGAATAGATGCACCTTATGAAGCAATGAAAAAATCAATCTTAGGGATGTTTTGATGGCTCAAGCTCAAGCAACATTACATGGGGCAATTTCAATAGTAAATGCAATAGCAACAGGAAAGGGTGCAACCCTTGGGGTATCGCTAAAAACTAGTGCATTACTTGAGACATCGCCAGGAAATGGTATTTTTATTGAATCAAGAAATAAGTCAATTAGTTCACGTTTAATTAACAAGGTAATTCAAAAAGTTATTCCAAAAAATGATCTTCAAAATACAAAGATTCAGATTTCATTACAGTCAGAAATTCCAACTGGATATGGATTGAAAAGTTCAAGTGCAATCTCTTCTGCAGTTGCATTGGCATGTGCAAAATTATTTAGACCAAAATGGAATGACTCACAAATTCTACTTGCAGGTGTAGATGCATCAATTGAAAGTAGAGTTAGCATAACAGGAGCTTACGATGATGCTTGTGGTTGTTATTATGGAGGATTTGCAGTAACAGAGAATTACAAAAGAAAGATAGTAAAATTAGAAAAAGGTCCAAGAAACGTAGTGGCTGTAATTTTTATTCCAAGATCTAGAAAGCGTGGGAATGTAAAAAATCTAAAGAATCTTAGTCCAATTTTTGAACAAGCGTGGAGTCTTGCTAGAAATTCTGATTATTGGAACGCGATGATACTAAACGGAATGGCAACTTCGACTATCCTGAATTCTGATCCTAAACTTATTTCTAATTTAATCGAGAACGGTGCTCTTGGCGCCTCAGTATCAGGAAATGGTCCAGCAATTGCAGCCATTTCAAAAAAAGAAAATGTACCAAATATAAAGAAGGTTTTTTCAAACCTTGCCGGAACAACAATAATTTCTGAGATCAATAACAAAAAGGCGGAAGTTTATGAGCTGTAAGGTAGAAAAAACAAAACTCTATGGAAAAATCGTTTGCCCCCCAAACAAAAGTTATACCCACAGAGCAATTATGTTAGCATCCCTAGCTGGAGGAAAAAGCATTATCAAAAATGTTCTTCGCGCTAGTGACATAGATGCAACAATTGAAGCATGTAAAAAATTTGGTGCACAGATTAAAGAAACTGGAGATAGTCTAACTATAGAAGGAATAAAGGAATTCAAAAATCAGAACATCGTAATTGATGCGAAAAATTCTGGAACAACAATTAGAATTGCAGCCGCAATAGCATCCTTGGCTGCAGGAAAAACGATTCTTTCTGGAGATGAAAGCCTCAGAAAAAGACCAATGCAGCCATTACTTGATGCTTTAGAATCCATCGGTGCAAAGTGCTCCTCAACTGATGGAAAACCTCCCATCACAGTCTTGGGAACTGTAAATGGAGGAGAAGTAAACATTCCAGGAAATATTTCAAGTCAATTCGTTACAGCGCTTATGATAATTGCACCAAGGACAGAAAAAGGGCTAGTTTTGAATATTAAAGAAGATTTGGTATCAAAGCCGTATCTTGATGCCACTATTAACATAATGGAAAAATTTAGTGCTAAAGTGGATACCATCATACCATACAAAAAATATCAAATTGCCCCACAAGATTACAAACCAACCGAAGTGACAATTCCTACTGACTTTTCTAGCCTTGCTCTATTACTTTCTGCAGCTGTGTTACTTGGAGACAAAGTAACATGTGAGATAATGAAAGGTGATTTACCTCAGGGAGATGAAAAAATAATAGACATTTTAGAAGATTTGGGGGTAGTTGTTACTTTGAGTAAAAATACTATTACTGTAAAATCTCCAGAACTACTAGAAGGTGGCAAATTTGATCTTATTGATACACCAGATCTTCTTCCTCCTCTTGCAATTTTAGTACTCAAATCCTCAAAACCTATTGAACTTTACAATGTGAAACATGCCAGATACAAGGAAACAGATAGAATTGCTATTCTTGGAAGAGAGCTGCAAAAGTTAGGAGTGAAGGTAAAAGAAAAAGAAGATGGATTAATACTAGAAGCTCCTGATACCCCAAAGCGAGCAGAATTGAATTCTGAAAATGATCATCGATTGTTTATGGCATTTTGTATTGCAGGAATGTTTGTAGGAGATTGTATAGTTACAAATCCGGAATCAGTAGCAATATCTTATCCCAATTTCATTTCTGACATGAATAAAGTGGGCGGAAAGATAAAATCTAATCTATAAGGATTATAAGCATCATTTTGGTATTCTCCGTTATTGCCAGGAAGTTCTATTGGTCAAAGATTAGTACTCACAAGTTTTGGTGAAAGTCATGGAAAATGTGTAGGCGCAGTGCTAGATGGATGTCCTGCAGGATTGGAGCTTGAAGAAAAAGATATTCAAAAAATGCTTGATTACAGAAGGCCAGGACAGTCACAGGTTTCTACACAAAGAAAAGAAGAAGACAAAGTAGAGATAATCTCTGGAGTGTTTAGGGGGTACACCACAGGAGCACCTATTGCAATGATCATCTGGAACAAAGACCAGGACTCTAGAGCTTACGAAAATCTTACAACTAAAATGAGACCAGGACATTCTGATTATCCAGCTCTAATCAAATACAAAAAATTCAATGATTATCGCGGGGGAGGTAGATTCTCAGGCAGATTAACTGCTACCCATGTACTTGGTGGAGCAATTGCCAGAAAGCTGCTAAAGGTAACCTTGGGGGTGGACACCAATGCGTACACCTTACAAATTGGTAAAATCAAGATAAAAAATCAACCCACATCAAAAATGATAAAATCAATTTATGCAAATGAAGTTAGATGTCCTGATGAAAATTCTGCAAAACTTATGAAAAAGGCTATTCTTGACGCAAGAAAAAATGGGGACTCACTTGGTGGAATAATTGAATCGGTGACTACAAATTTGCCAGTTGGCCTTGGTGATCCAATTTTTAGTTCATTAGAATCAGACCTAGCAAAGGCGCTTTACTCAATCCCATCTGTAAAGGGAGTAGAATTTGGTTCTGGTTTTGCAGGTTCCGAAAGTTTTGGTTCTAAAAATAACGATTTGTATACCATAAAGAAAGGCAAAATCGTTACAAAAACCAATAACTCAGGAGGAATATTAGGAGGTCTATCAAATGGGATGCCTGTTGTATTACGGGTTGCTTTTAAACCAGCCTCATCAATATCAAAAAAACAAAGCACTATAGACATTAAAACAAAAAAACCAACATCATTGAAAGTTGAGGGAAGACATGATCCCTGTGTTGTACCACGTGCTCCACCAGTAGTAGATGCTTTTGTATCATTGGTGTTAGCAGATCATGCCTTGTTGAGTGGATTCATAAAACCTGTTCTTTAGTGCCATGTCAGATATAGATAATCTTCGAGATAAAATCGATGAGATTACACTTGAAATGATTAATTTGTTAAAGAAGAGAACAGAAATTGTAAAAAAAATTGGAACAATAAAAAAAGATCTTGGTTTGAGTGTAACAGATGAAAAAAGAGAAGAAGCACTTCGCTCAAAAGTTATTTCCTTATGCACAGAAATTGATATTGATGAAGGTATTGGTACTAGATTTCTTAATTTTTTATTAAATGAATCAATCAAAATACAAACAACAAACAAACAAACGCATCTTTCAATTTTTTTAAAAGCAAAATCTCTGGAACAACAGGGAAAAAAAATCATTCATATGGAAGTAGGTGAACCAGATTTTCTTCCACCAAAAATTGTCAAGGATGCATTAGAAGAAGTCTATGACAAGGGATTTGTAAAATATGGACAGGTAAAAGGAATGCCTGAATTTAGATCAGCTCTTGCAAAAAAAACTAGCGAACAGTATGATATTGATTCAAAACAAGAAAACATTATCGTGTGTCCTGGAGCAAGATACGCAGTTTACTTGGCCATTACAACCCTTCTTAATCCAGGAGACGAGATAATTGTATTTGAACCAGCCTGGCCTGCCTACAAAGATTGTGCAGTAAATGCAGGAATCAAAGTAAGAACAATTAAAACTACACTTGAAAATAGTTGGGAACCATCAATAAACCAAATCAAAGAAGCAATAAACTCCAATACCAAAATGATTGTCCTAAACTATCCCAATAATCCCACAGGAAAAATATTGCCAAAAAAAGTTCAAGATCAAATATTGGAGATTATAAAAAAGCATAACCTCTATGTGTTAAGCGATGAAATATACGCACAATATTCTTATGGGGATTGGAAAAGTATACTCAAATATAATTACGAAAAATCCATAGTTACCCAATCCTTTTCAAAATCACATGCAATGACTGGATTTAGGATTGGTTATGCTATAGCGAACCCAAAAATTATTGAAAAAATGGCAAAACTTCAAGCGATTTGCCTAACCAATGTATCCGAACCTATTCAATATGTTGCCTTAAAAGCCCTAGAAGCAGATACAACCAACAATTCTAATATCGTAAAATCTAGACTAGATGTTGTGATTCAAAAAGCTAACGAGATAAAACTCGATTTTATCAAGCCAGATGGAGCAATGTATCTTTTTGCGAGAGTAAAAAAAGAGGGTTTTGATGGAGTTGAATTTTCAAATAAATTATTAGATCATGGTCTTGCCGTTGCTCCAGGGGAGGGTTTTGGTGATTTCAAAGATTTTATTAGAATTTCTGCATGTCAAGATGAAAAGAAAATTGTTGAGGGAATGAACATACTTGGTGATGTTCTAAAGGAAAGAAAATGAAAAAAGTAATTGCAATAATTGGAGTAGGAGGTAAAATGGGGGAATGGTTTGCAAATTATTTTCTTGCAAATGATTTTGAAGTAATTGGGTATGATTCAGAAAATGAAATAAAAATAAAATCAGTAATCAAAGCAAATTCTCTTGTTGGAGGAGTTTTAAAGGCTGAATATGTACTACTTTGTACTCCTACTAGGAGAACTCCAGAAATTATTCGCCTTATTGCTAAGGAAATGAAAAGAGGTTCATATCTTATTGAAATTTCTTCACAGAAATCCAAGACAGCTGCTGCACTTGCTAAAATGCCATCAAAAGTAAATCCAATTTGCATTCATCCCATGTTTGGGCCAGGAGTAAAAAAAATTCACGGACAACATGTTATCTCGATTCCTATAAAAGATGCAAAAAAGGAATTGTCTGTTGCTAAATCGCTTTTTCCAGATGCCAATTTTGTTACAATTGATGCAATAGAACACGATAAAAAAATTGCAGTTATTCTAGGATTGACTCACCTCATCAACCTTGCATTTGCAAACATCTTGTCTAAAGATGATAAGATTTCACTTACCGAAAAAATGTCTGGTACTACCTTCAAAGCTCAGAAAATTCTAACTGAGAGCATTATGACAGAGTCACCGGAATTAATTGAGACCATTATTTCAAATCCAGAGATTAGAAGAATCGCGGAAGAATTTTGGAAAGATATTGGACGATTATTAACTTCAGTTCAGGAAGGCAAATCCGAAGAGATTCTAACATATATTAGATCTACCCAAGAAAGATTGGGAAAAAATTCCGACCTCGAAGGAGCATATAAAAAATTAACAACGATGGTAAACTCTATTGAAAAGAAATAATGACACGTGCAACAAAGATCATTACTTGTTTTCTTAGAAACGGGGATAAAATCTTAATTTTAAAAAGAAGCGAAAAAGTCAAAAGTATGAAAGGCTTGTGGGCAGGAATAAGTGGAATTATAGAAAAAAACGAATCTCCTCTTTCAAGAGCAAAAATTGAGATATTTGAAGAACTCGGGATTAATCATGAACAGATAGAATTGGTAAAGGAAGCTGAGGAAATGAGAATATTATCACCGCAATATGAAGACCATGAATGGGAGGTCTATCCTTTTTTGTTTAATGTAGAAAATCCCAAGATTAAGCTGAATTGGGAAAATTCAGAATACAAATGGATAAAGGCAGAAGAAATTTCATATTTTAAAACAGTTCCTAGTTTAGAGAAAGTTTTATTCAATCTTCTGTAGTTTGCCAGTTTCTTTTTCATATTTTCTTTGTTGAGGCAACATTACGTATACGCAAGCACCCCCACACATTGTACAAGGTACATTGTTACCTGGTCTTTGACCAGTTCTGCCATGGATACGTGCAGCTTCTTCAGGGTCAATTGATAACGCTATTTGTTTTTCCCAATCAAGAGTACGTCTAGCTTCGGTCATTTTCATATCCCACTTGATTGCTTTTTCCCGCAACTTTACCAAATCACCTGCATGTGCGGCAATTCGATAAGCAATAAGGCCTGCCTTTACCTCCTCTGCATTTGGTAAAGCAAGATGTTCAGAAGGGGTCAAATAACACAACAAGTCAACGCCTTCACTAGCTGAAACTGCAGCTCCTATTGCACTTGCTATATGATCATGTCCAGAAGCTACATCTGTTACAAGAGGTCCCAACACGTAATATGGAACATCTCCAATTAACGATTTTGCCAATCTGACATTTGCTGCAACCTCGTTTAGTGGAACATGGCCAGGCCCTTCTACCATTACTTGAACATCTTTTTCATGTGCACGTTTTGTTAAACGTGCTATGTTAATCATTTCTTGAACTTGTAATTCATCATGTGAATCAAGAATAGAACCTGGTCTCAAGGCATCACCTAAACTAAATGTCACATCATATTTTCGTGCAAGTTCAATTAGATAATCATAATGAGTGATGTATGGATTTTCTTTATCATACTTTAGCATCCAAGCTGCAGTAATGGTTCCACCTTTACTTACAACCCCACCATATCTTTCGACCTTAAGTATTCTCTTAGCAATTTCCTTTGTAATTCCAGAATGAATTGTTGTATAGTCTACTCCATCTTTAGCGTTATTTTCAAAGGCATTTAGAAAATCATCTTCAGTTAAATTCATTGGGTTTTTGTGCTTTTCAACACCGTGATTGTAAGCTTCATAGATTGGTACAGTACCAAATGTAATTGGAGCGACTTTTAATAATTCCCTGCGTATCATCCCCACATCTCCCCCATCACTAAGATCCATTATTGTATCAGCATGATATTTTACAGCAATCTTGGCTTTTTCAATCTCTTCTTGAAGATCGACTTTCAAAGTTGAGGTTCCAATGTTTACATTAACCTTTGTTTTCATACCTTTACCTATCCCAACGTTGTGAATTTTTTGAGGTCTTGTATTATTACTAGGAATAATGATTGAGCCACTTGCAATTTTAGGTATTAACCAGTCTAATGACACATCCTCGTCTTTTGCGACAAGTTTCATTTCATCAGTAGCAACACCTCTTCGTGCAGCATTCATTTGTGTGCCCAACATAGTATGTACATTTTTACTAGATTTAAACAATAGTCCTTTAGGAGAACTGAAATGAACTTACTTTCTATTGCAGGCTCTGATCCATCTTCTGGTGCTGGAATACAAAGTGATATCAAAACTTTCACATCATTAGGATCATATGCATTAACTGTAATTACATCGATAACAAGCCAAAATACTACAAAATTTGGTAAGATAGAACCAGTTTCTTCAAAAATGATTAAAAACCAAATTGATTCCATTTTTTCTGATTTTAAAGTTGATGCCATCAAGATAGGAATGGTTTACAATTCCTCTACGATTAGAACAATTTTCTTGAAACTATCAAAGACTCGTATCCCAATAATTCTTGATCCTATAATAAAATCTACAACTGGAGGGAAATTAATAAAAAAAGATGCTCTTGAGGATTACAAGAAATATCTTGTTCCCATTGCTCATGTAATTACACCAAATGTGTCAGAAGCATCAACTCTTGCTGGAATTACTATAAAAAATAAGCAGGACATGATTAGATGTGCCAGCAAAATACAAGATCTAGGAGTAAAGAATGTCGTCATTACAGGAATTACTTTTAAAAAAGGCGAAATTTCAGATTTTGTTTTGGAAGACTCGAAACAATATTTCATTTCAGGAAAGAGATTAGAGCAAGTTAATCACGGAAGTGGATGTAATTTTTCTTCGGCATTAACTGCAGCAATTGCTAGTAACAAGAATCTTCGCAATGCAGTAAAGTTTGCAAAAAAGTTTACGTACAATTCAATTAGGAATTCAAAAAAAATAGGAAAAGGCATACCAGTTACTCATTCTACTCGTAAAGCCGATACTAACAAAGAAATTCTAGAGAATTCTATTCATGATTTTCAAAATTTTAAGAAAATTTATTCAATCATACCTGAATGCCAGACTAATTTTGTCTACGCTAAAGAAAAAATAAAATCTACTAAAGACATCCTTGGAGTCTCAGGAAGAATTGTAAAAGCTGGCAAAGATGTTGTTGTAGCAGGCAATTTAGAATATGGAGGATCAAAACATGTTGCTTCTGCATTGTTGGAAATTGCTAAAAAGTTTCCACAAATGAGATCTGCTGTAAATGTAAAGTATGATCCAAATTTAATAAATATAGGTCGTAAAAATGGTCTGGTAGCAAAAAGCTACGATAGATCTAAAGAGCCATCCAATGTAAAAAGAAAAGAAAACGAATCAATTTCATGGGGAATAAAACAAGCAATTAAAAATTTGGATGTTCCTCCAGATATAATATTTCATAAAGGCGACTTTGGAAAAGAACCAATGATTTTGATTTTTGGTAGAGATCCAAGTGAAGTAGTCGAAAAGGTTTCGAAAATTTTGTAAGTCAAGTTTGATTGTAGTGTATTAGAAATCTATATCCTAACATAAATAGTCATTATTTCAAATACAAACTCGTGAAAGCTGTAATATTAGCAGGGGGTCTGGGTACTAGATTACAACCATATACAACATTTGTTCCAAAACCAATGCTTCCTCTAGGAGAAAAACCACTGCTAGAACACCTCATTGAATGGTTAAGAAAAAATGGTATTAAAAATACAGTTTTGTGTGTAAGTTATCTTAGAAAAACTATCGAGGATTATTTTGAGGATGGCGCAAGATTTGGGATGAATATAGAATATGCAGTAGCAAGCAAGCCTCTTGCAACTGCAGGACAGTTAAAAACTGCAGAGCAATTAATTGATGATTCATTTGTTTGTGTTTATGGAGATTCAATTTTTGATTTTAATTTAAGAGAAATGATCAATCAACATAAGAAAAAAAGATCTTTTATCACTATGAGCCTTTACGAGTACAAAACCAAACTCAACTATGGAGTGATTGAAACCTCAAAAAACGGTAGAGTCACAGGCTGGAATGAAAAACCTGAGATTAAGGCTAACATCAATATCGGTTGTTATGTGATGGAGCCCCAAGTTTTTGACCTAATTCCCAGTAACAAGCCGTATGGAATGGATGATGTTATCAAAAAAGCCATTGCCAGAAAAAAACCAGTTAACAGTTTCCTAACGAAAAAGGGATTCATGGACGTAGGGGATAAAGCATCCTATAAGAAGGCCTATCAACAATTTCTTGAAAAATTAGGCAATATTTGATGGCTAGAAATGGTTGACATAACAATAAGAGAATTAGAAGAAAATGATCTCTTCAATGGCTTTTTACAATCAATGGATTCCCTTAAACCTGCAAGCAATATTGACAAAGAAAAAGCAATTGAAATTTACAACAAAATTAAATCCAATCCAAATCATTTAGTGTACGTTGCAATTTTAGATGAGAGAGTTGTGGGTTCGATAACTATGTTAATTGAACCAAAATTTATCCATGATGGTGGAAATGTATCTCATATTGAAGATGTGGTAGTATCAAAAGAATATCAAGGAAAGGGAATTGGTGAAATGTTAGTTCAATCATTACTAGAACTCGCTAAAGATAATAATTGTTATAAAACAATTTTAGATTGTTCTGATGAAGTAAAACCATTTTATGAAAAAATAGGTTTCAAAAGACATTCAAATGGTATGCGTTACGACCATTTTTAGAGATATTCTTTTTTCGGTTTCTGTTTTTTTATTCTAAACAACATCACACCGAAAATTATTACAGGAATTGAGACGCCCATAAAGAGAGGCGGAGTAATACGTACAGTACTAATCAAGTAAGCTTGATCTATACTATCAATGAGGGATTGAGCCATCAGCATGCCAACAAAAAGTATTACTCCACTTGCAATTATCATTAGACCGATTGGTTTTGAACCATATCTTTTTGACATAATAAAAGATGTTCCAGCTAGCACACAAGCCGGTGCAACGCCAATGGAAATAAATTGTAAAATTTTTGGTTCTGGTTCAACATCTCTTGGTGGCTCTATCATGAAAATATAAAGAGTAATAATTTCTGCAACAAACATAATGAACAAGCCAAGACTTGCTGCAGCTATATATTTTTCAATTCCCACACAGTTTGAGATTTTTTAAAGATAATTAAACTATACAGAGTGTCTATACGATACCCACTAGGCTAGCCAGTTCTTTTCGACATGAAGCACCTAGTTTTTCAGCTGCTTGTTCAGGAGAGATTTTATTCAAAAATACTCCATACCCACGCTCTAGTCCAGACCAGGGGGCAGTAATTGGATACACCTCAATATGCCAATGAATTTGTCTGCTATTCTTTTTTTCAGGTGACAGATGAAAGACGAAATTATAAGACAAATCGGTGATGCTATTTGTTAATCCACCTAGGGTTGCTCGTAAAATCAAAGAAAGATCGTTTATTTCTTTTTGAGTTATTTTTGAAAAGCTGGTTGTATGTTTTTTGGGACAAATCCAAAATTCGTATGGATGTGATGGGGCCCAGGGACAAAAGGCAATGAATCCCTCACTTTGTAAAATTTGTCGTGGCCCTCCAGTTTCAGCTGTTACGGTTTGACATAATGCACAAACACCTTTTTCATTCAAAATTCTATGTGTAGCCTCTGCTTCAGCTTCAATTACTGGTGGGATGGTAGAAAATGTTACCACATGCAAGTGAGGATGAGAAATCTCGGCACCTGCTTCCTTGCCATGATTTGCATAAATTGAAACATAGGTCACCCCTTTCTGTGTGTATAACCATCTTAGTCTGTCTTGAATAACTACAAGTATGTTTGACCATTGTTCAACATCAATTGTTGCAAAAGAGTCATGTTGGTTTGGAGAAGCAACTACGATATAATGATAGCCATAAGCAGGTTCGCTGTAGTGAGGTTTATCGCTATAGGTGTTTTCTGTCGTGATTGATACGGCTGGATTTTTGCTTTCAAAAACCCTTATTGTCCAACCTTTAACATAACTATCTTCACTATCTTGTAGTCTTTGTAACATACCATCTCTTGCTACCAGAGAAAGAACTGAAGGGTTTGTCATAGATTCATTTCCAGGGGAATAAGGGGATTTTTTACTATCGACAGCTTTACCATTACCTGAAGATATGATCATAAATCTCTCAAGAATAGAATCTTTGCGCATCTCTCCCATTACAAATAGAGAAAAAATTTACGTGTTAAAAGCTTTCTATGGATCGATATTTTTAGATAAATTGGTCAAAGTGATTGCAAGATTTAAAGTAACCATAACAATTGCAGAAGAAAGGAGCTGAATAAGCATCGCAGAAAATTCTGATGTGCACATGGTTTATGTCTTATTAGATGGAGTAGGAGATCTTCCACATCCAGATCTCAAAGGAAAGACTCCTTTAGATTCTGCCATTACTCCAAATCTTGATAAATTAACTAAAAACGGTACAATGGGAGAAGTTATTTCAGTAGGTAAGGGAATTGCTCCTGAATCTGACATTGCTGTTTTCAACATGCTAGGTTACAAATTTCAGCATGACGACTATGTTGGAAGAGGTGTTATTGAGGCAATAGGCGTAGGAACTGATTTTAAAGATGGAGATTTGGCGCTAAGAGGAAACTTTGCTACATTAAATGATGATGGAGTCATCATAGACAGAAGAGCAGGTAGAAGGATTGAGCGAGAAGATGCACAAGAAATTGCAAAAGAAATTGAACAACATACTAGATTTTCTATTCCCAATACTTCGGTAGTAGTAGCACCAACAATTGGACATAGGGTCACGGTCAGGATTAGATGTGAGGGACATCCTCTCTCATCTGATATCACCAATTCAGATCCTGCATATTCCAGAATCGCAGGGATGGGTATAGCAAAAGCGGTTACTGATTATATGAAAATCGAAAAATGTCTTCCCTTAAATGAGTCGTCTAGCTCTAATCTTACTGCTAAATTAGTTAATGAATTTACTGAACAGTCACTTAGTATAATGAAACGAAGTGAAGTTAACCATAGAAGAAACAAAAATGGCAAGAAGCTTCTAAACAGTATACTATTACGTGATGCTGGAAATAGGTACCCAGTAGTAAAACCGATAAATGAATTGTATTCGATGAATTTTTCATGTATTGTTGATATGCCAGTTGAATTGGGCATCTCAGAAGTGCTAAAAATGAAGGCCTATAGTGCCGGAGGTATGACTGATTATGAGGAAAAAGCAAGAGTTGCAATAAAAGCAATGGAAACACAAAATGCCATTTATGTTCATTTGAAAGGACCTGATGAGTTTGGCCATGATGGCGATGCCATTGGAAAAATGAAAAACATTGAAGAGATTGACAGAAGATTCTTTGGAACTTTACTTGACAATATTGATACCAAGAAGGTATCTGTAATGATTTCTGCAGATCATTCTACCCCATGTATTAACAAGGGTCATAGTGATGATCCTGTACCTCTTCTTGTCTCAGGGGATTCAATTAAAAAAGATAACACTGTAAGGTTTACCGAAATTGAATCCAAAAAGGGAAAAATAGGATTACTAGAAGGCTCGCAGGTAGTAAAAACAGGACTTGAACTAATTAAATCACAAATGTAGCAACTTGTTCGGAATTTTTCATTTTAGCTATCTTATTTTTTAAATTATCAACATCAATGTCGTAATAATTTCCTGTAGCATTTGATAGCTTCTCCAATGCACGTTCTAGAATTGAAATGCAAATTTGGTTTTCGTTTTTTTGATAATGAACTAGTGCAGCAGCAACTAGAATAATTCCTTGAACAAGATCTTTTTCTCCCTCATAGCAGTTTTTCCAAACGCTTTCAAGAATCTCATGACACTCCCAAAACCTTTCATTATTGAAATAAAAAATTCCTTCTTTGATAGAGTCTTCTTTAGGTTTTTTTTCCTCTACAACGTGTTTGGCGTGATCAAGTTCTCCTAAGATTTTCAGTTTTCGTACAAGTTCGTCTAATTTTTCTTTTTTAACTGAGATATCAAATTCTAGATATTTACTTGAAACTCTAGCATCTCTTATAGTAGCATCCATTCCTGAACAAATGTCACGTGCCTGATGAAGAAGATCTGAAGCATTTTTTGGAATAAAATTTTCATTTTTTAGATGAAGCATAAAGCGGTCCATAAAGTGGAATTGTTTCATTTTCTTAAATTTCTTCGTAATTTTCAATTAAATTTATATGAACTATAGCAAGGATTTGGGTACATGTCAATGATTGAAACTGTAAATGATGTAAATAATTCATTTCTATCTAGAAGAGAGATTACTTGTACTTTTGCTGGTATTGGTGGTAAATTGAAAAAACTTGATGCAGTAGATATGGTAAAAAAACAATTCAAGCTTGATGGGAAGGTAGTCATTCCAATTAGCATGAAAAATCAGACTGGGAGACCCTCAATTACTGGAACATTTTATGTATATGATGATGAAAACCTTGCAAAACGTCAAATCAATCCTGTAATTTTCAAGCGATTAGAAAAAGCCAAGGCTGAAAAAGAAAAACTGGAAGCTCCAACGGTAGAAGAAAAGTCTGCTGAGACAAAAGAAGAACCAAAGCCTGTTGAGGAGAAAAGTTAAGAATGGCAGGTAAGAAGGGTTCCAGTCCAAATGTTTACAAATATTATAAAGTTGATGGAGATAAAGCAACAAAAACTCGTAAAATTTGTTCTCGATGTGGAAAAGGTGTTTTTATGTCAGAACATAAAAATCGGCGAACGTGTGGAAAATGTGGCCTTACAGAATTTTTACAATAGTTAAAAATATTTTTTCCTACGAATTTTAGTATTTTTTTCTTCTAATTCTTTCATCTTTCTTATGAGAATTGGATCAAGTTTAATTTTTGCTAATGCTTCTGTTGATAATTTAATTATGTTAGTATCCATAGTGATGTTAGTTGATGGAAGATTTTTTTTAATCCAAAACTTTACAGTCTTGTCTTCTAGTTTGTAATCTTTAAAACCCGCTGGAAATTTTTTCGTAATATGCAAAAGTAGCGTTTTATCATTAAAAACTACTCTTGGTTCAAAGAGTCTAGTACTATCTGCATAAACATTTTCAAATAAATTTCCCGATATTTCATCGGAAAGCAATTCCATTTTAGATACCTTCTTTATCAAATCCAGGTAGTGGAGAAATTCATGTGCCAAAATCGCATGGATTGTCCCTTTCAAACCATATGCGACAAGAGGAGCAGAGATCTGTATTACAACTTGTAGTTGATTTTCAAAAATAAGTGGAATGGTTCGTGCAAAAAGTATTCCGTAATCGTATGAACTAGATGACGAAATAACTAATGAGGGATCTACATAAGCAATTGGATAATTGATGCCTGAGGCGCTCTCAATCCTATCTATGCCTGAAACAACTAATGGGAATCGTTTCATGACTAAATCAAATACATCGTCAGGCAAGATTCCTTTTAGATGTGCCTCCTTAACTTTTATCAACGGATCCAATGAACAAAGTCGAAAACTAGCTGAATCAAATATAATCTAAGCTATGACGATTTCTCAGTAACTCTTTTTTTAGTACTCTATTTGTTTATGTTATCCTTCAATTCGAAGTGAGGGGAAACTACAGTTTGAGGCAGGCTAGTAATGTACCCTCACTTCAAAGGTATCATATAGAATAATAGAAGAAAATGATTGATAATAGATTAGGATTAATTTAGAAACTTATCAAATCAATTTTATGAAAATCAAATTCCCTACATTCACATTTGTGTCCAATCAGTTCAGCAATATTAGGCTGAATGTCGTTACCTTCTACGAATCGCTTTATAGGAAGTCCTCCGTCTGCAGTAATCCAAAATAAAAAGGATTTGGGGGAAGATTTTTTGAATTTAACGCTGTAAATAGATTTTTGATTTCGTTTGGTAGGTTTTTCATAAATCACTATTGGAGTTTTTATGAGGTTTTTAAGCGAAATAAGATCTTTTGAGTTTAATTTCTTTTCAGTAAAGATTGATAATTTGATTATTGATTTAAAATGGATAGGCTCTTTAGGAATTTTAGAAATTATTTTAAGATTATGAATTTCTATTTCATCTTCAACAAATTTTTTTTCTAGTCTGGCTTGTCTTTTTTTTGGATTTATTAGCTTGGCAAAAAAAGGTCGCCCGTTACCTAAAACAAGACTGTTTTTATCTTCACCACCAATCCAGGTAATTTTTGCCAGAGTTCCATTAAATTTTTCAAATAGAAGTTTGGAAATTTTTCCTTCAATACTTGTAAATTTGGAAATTCCATGATAATTACACTCAAGACAGCCTCTTCCTTTACAATTTGTACAAGGAGTTTGTTTCTGTGGCATTCCACGTATTTTTTTTATATATCTTCCAGATAGGATCAAAGTTCTTGCTTGTAGTTCACATGAATCATTTTTGAAATTAAATGTAAAAGTCAGATCTGGGCAAAGAAAGTCAACCTTTGTTTTAGTTTTCTTTGCAAATTGTTTTGCCAATTGTTGAGTTATTGCAGTTTTTACACTATCAATTCCCCGTAGCTTAAATTTTGATCTAATAACATCGTCTCTATCGGTTACTGACGGTCTTAAAATTGCCCCAATTACAAATGTAGAAAATTCATAGTCTGATGATTTTTCTAATATTCTATTAATGATTGTCATTAGGTTTGAAAGAATGTCCTTACAAATGTAGCAATTTTTTGTTGACTTGTAATGCAGTAGGTTTTTAATTTTTCCCCCTAGTAATTGATGTGATGACAACCCCATTTTTTTTGCAAATAATCTACCGGTGCAATAATCACAAAGGTCATACTCGTTAAGAATTTTTTTTGCTTGTAATAGATATTGATCAAGATTTTTATTAGTAATTTTGGCCTTTTGTTGTGAATACATTATGATTACTATTTGAAATTACTATAGTAAAAGTTCTATCCTAAGCCCATTCTTCGAAGCGCCCCTTGCATCTGTCTGCCTTTAGAGGCTTTCATCATATTTTTTGAGTTATTATAATTTTTTACAAGTTCTTTGACTTCATGCTCTGGCCATCCAGAACCTCTTGCTATTCTTTTAATTCGTGATGCGTTAAGAAGATCAGGATCTGCTTTTTCTTCCTTGTTCATGCTTTGAATAATGTAACGCCATTTTTCCATTCTTCCTTCAACTTGATCAAGCTGATCTTCTTTCACCATTCCCGAAAAACCTGGCATACTATCCAATAATCCTTTGAGTGAACCTACTTTGGTTACTTCTTCTAGTTGATAGTAAAAATCATCCATGTTCATTTTTCCACTTGATATACGCTTTAGACGTACATCATCAGCTTCGCTCTCAAGTCTTTTGGCTAAATCTAAAAGAGCCTGTAAATCTCCCATACCAAGAAGCCTTCCCACGAATCTAGTTGGAGAAAATTTTTCTAGATCATCAATTCGTTCACCAGTACCAATGTACATTATTTGAGCACCAGTTGCTGCAGATGCAGCTATTGCACCACCACCTTTTGCAGAACTATCAAGTTTTGTAATAACAATTCCGCCTACTGGGACTATTTTATGAAATGCCTCTGCCTGAGAATAACACTGCTGGCCAATAGTTCCATCGATTACCAATAAGGCCAAATCAGGTTCGGCAACTTTGTTAATCTGAGTCATTTCATCTAAGAGATCTTTTTCTTCTTTGTGTCTGCCTGCAGTATCAATTAGAACAATGTCTAGATTGGAATTTTCAAAATGCTTGAGTCCATTTTTTACTATTAGAGGAGAATCTTTTGTTTTTTCTTCTCCATAAACTTCGATATTTTCCTTCTCACAGTTTGTCTTAAGTTGAACCAATGCTCCAGGCCTGTATGTATCTGCACCTATGACGCCTACTTTGTAGCCCTGTTTTGTTAAAAATTTTGATAGTTTCCCTGTTAATGTTGTCTTGCCGCTACCCTGTATTCCAAGCATTAGTACCTTGTTTAATTTACCAGATTTGAAAGAAAATTCAGTTTCGTTTCCTAGTAGTTTAGCTAGTTCATCATATAGAATTTTTACAATGTGATCTTTTCGTGAAAGTCCTGGTGGAGGAGTTTCTTTAAGCGATCTCTCCTCAAGATTTTTTGTTATTTCTAATACTAATCTTACATTCACATCAGATTGTAGTAGGGCACGTTGTACATCTTTAGATAATTCTTTTATTAGTTCCTCGTCAATGCCAGAAGAATTTACAATTTTTTTTATGGCTGCACGAAGATTAGTTTTTAGATTATCTAGCATGATGATCTAATTTTGCATCCAGTATTTCAAATCTTCCTCTATATCCATCCCAAACCTTCTTGAATTTTTCAATTTTTAGCGGGAAGGTAAAAAGTGGACAATCAACAACTAACGTTTCTGCTTCCCCACCTTCAAAGGTTAAGTTAAAACCATGTTTATCTGCCAGATTTTCAAGTTTTAAAAGATCAGATTGATTAATTTCTTTTCCTAACCAAGATTCATCTAGTCCAGAAGATGTTACACTTACAATAATGAAACGAAATCTAGATTCAATTAATTTGTTCATGTAATCTTTTTGGTTTTTATTCCATAGTGGAGAAATTATATCTAGTGCAAGTTTAGAACAAACTCTTGTAAAAAAATTTTTCTGAAATTCACTTAAAATTCCCCCATGAACAATTCCTTCAATTCCATATTTGTTTTTTGCATCATTTAAGATGTGTTCTAATGTCTTAGCTTCTAAATCAGGATCATTTGAGTCAGATTCAATAGTTAACTGTGGTATATTCATCGATTTAGATTGCAGTTTAGTTAGTTTAATGTTGGGAAAATGTAAAAGCATGCTTTCTTCTGATAGAGGAAGAATTGTTATCAAACATACTATTTGGTGTCCTTGAGCTTTTGCTTCGTAGATAGCATAAGTACTGTCTTTTCCTCCAGAAAATAGTGCGGCAAGTTTCAAGCAAATCACCTTTCTTATTTCCGGTATTTCATCTTTTGATGAGATTTACAGAAAACTTTTCGATTACAATAACATTTGATTTGAGATTTTTGATGGAAAGCCTTGGATGCTTCAAAACTCATAATCTACATCATTAAATCAGATGGCTTTTCCAGTAATCATCAGCATCCAAACTAGGATGTAATTTGCGTTATTTTAGTGGTAAGGAAGAGTTTATGGCTAAATCATAACCACAAATTTGTATTATGCAATATTATTTGGCGATTAGAATCCACGGCCCCCATCTATAGCGGTGCAATTTGTGGCCAATTTGGAAGAAAATGTACTAAACTATTCGTGCATCTACATTGATTTTGTGAGACATGCTGTACATAGCAGGACATCGTTCCTCAGCCATTCCCAATATTTCTTGAAGTTTTTGTTTGTCTGCATTTTCACTTTCAGCCTCAATTTTAAAATTAATTCTTTCTGTAATTGGTTCATCTCCCAAATCAAACGTTTTTGAAAAATTTACTTGGCATTCTGTATTTACTTTTAATTTAGTTAATTTTACTCCCTGTTGTGCAGCAATTCCTGCAAATGTTCCAATAAAACACGATGTTATTCCAGCGACGCAATAAGCCATAGGGCCCAACCTATTTCCTTGACCACCAAGAAACGATGGAGAATCAATTTCAATTACTTTTTTTCCTTTTTCAAAGCCCAACTCGGTTATGAATTGAAATCCTTGATTTGGATCTAGAATCCATTCTCCTGTGAGTTTGATTGGTTTTTTAAGAGAGGACTTGTCCTCTCTTCCTTTTCCTGCAGTCTGAGAAACCTTTTCTAAATCTACATTGTTAACAATGTTTGTCATGCTTTTTCAAACCTACTTTTAAATAAATAATTTTGTGTACTATGACAAAACAACCAAACTGGCCAAGATGTTCTTCTTATTAATGTGCTAAGAATATGGTGGTGTTACTGTTCAAATCAGAGAGCATTACTAACGAAAGAGAAGACATGGTAATTGCGATGCTAATTCCTATTATCAATCCTATGATTATGCCATTTTTTGAATTGCCCACGATCTAATGTATTAATTACATTTTTCCCTTAAAAAGAAGATCTAGATTATCAAGATTGGAATAAAGTGATATTTGATAACAATTCCTATAATAACTCCTAGTTCTTTTTTTTGAGATTTTCCTATGGAAAGGAATTTAGAGAAATTGAGATAAATGATTTGAATATTTACATGAAACTTAATTTCTAGTTTGACGTAAAGCATAATGTGGCAATTGCATATGTTTTAATCAGTTGTGATCTGGGAACTGAAAAGGCTATAATTGACGAGCTAAAAACATTTGAAGGAGTAAAAGAAGTTTTAGGAACATTAGGCATTTATGATATTATTGTAAAAGTTGAGTCTCAAAATACGCATAAATTAAGAGAAATTATTACTTGGAATATTCGTAAAATGAATCATATAAAATCCACTTTAACGTTGTTGGGAATAGAAGGACAAAAATAATTCCCAAAATGATTTAGTAAATTTTAAATTTATTTTTACCTGATTCTGAAACTAGATTTACGTTTCCCAAATTTTTCGTATGCACATTCAAAAGAGCAGTAAATCTCATCTGTGAAACTAGCAAATTCCTTACCGCATCGTTTGCACTTGTGCAAACCCATATGTTAGTTATGTCTTTCAAAGTAATACTAGTTTGGGTGTACCGTATGAACAATTTAGGCTCAAATGGTAATGTAGTTTAGCTAAATTAGAATAAGCCTTCACTGATGTTACGAATTTTTAAATGGAATGATGATGCATAGAATATGGCATGCTGAGGCATGAGGGATTTATTGAACAAAGAACAGACAAGGCACTACAAATGCTGATGATTGATAGAAGAAATGAGTTTAGAGAATTGGCTCAAACCATTCTTGGCATTGGATCGCAAAAGATGCCACTGAAAGATATGGAATATTTTGTTTTAAATTTTTGCATGGATGTAAATAAGGCCTTCAAATGCTGGTCAGGTGAAAATGAATTACCACTCAATTCTGCCCTACAGACATTAACAATAGTACGACAACTTTCAAGAGGTAAAAAGACGATGAACGAACTTGCGCATTTACTTAACATTTCTTATAACATCGCTGAAGAATTCAAAGTAGTTTACAAAAGAATAGAGTGAATAATAAAAAAATGGTGCTTAATGTTTTCGAAAGAATAAAACTAGACGAATAGTGTATAAACATGACAGTTATTGTGAAATTTAGATATGGAAATTACAGAAGAAGGTAGAACAGAACTTGAAACAATCTTAGATATTGTAATAAACCAAATTCCAAATTATTTTAATCTAATAAATCCCTCAAGCGATGAGTGGAGTATTGATAGTGTAGATGATTTTGTATTTGGAATGGTATTTAATTCATTTATTGCAAAATCTACCGAATATCTGAAAAATAACATCCTTGATAATGATAAAGGAGCTAAACTTGACTATAATTTAGAGTATTTTGAAACTACAATTAGTTTTTTCAATGAGAAGGTACCTAAAATAAGGCAATCAATAACAACAAATTCAAATCACTAACACTGAGAAGTTTCTAAATTAAATCAAAATTATTTTCCCTTAATAAAACCAATCGTAAAAAAACTAGAAGATAGCCATCATATTACGTTTTCAAGTCTCCTTGGATGTGTTTTGATTTTCTTTCATTCTAGAAAATTCGCCACTTTTAATTTCATTAAAATATTTAGTTAATTCCTCTTCTGATAAATCAGGCTCAGTACTTTTAGCAATTTCTAGTGCACATGCTAATGATTCATTTCTTGTGTGTTCATCTTTAGGTCTTTTACAATGTTTACAAATTAAGTTTTCACTCATAGTTTGATTTTGCCTTACCAGTACAAAAATCAGTTGGCTTTTATTCTCATGATTTTGACTCTGCCCATAACATTCCAATATTCGATGTCTTGGCCTTGTTGGATTTTATCTTTGAGTTCGTCTTCTACTAGACTTACGTCAACTGTTTCAAAGGTTTCTGAATCCATTACTTGGATTCCTGCAGCAGTCATCGAGATTATTTGTCCCGTTCTTTTATCAATTAATGGGATATGGACTTGCATGCTTACTGGACCAACATGAGGTCGTTTCTGACCATCAAAAACACCAACTCCGACAATTCTTGCTTTTGCTGCTCCATGTTTTCCAGGTTTGCTTGTATCATATTCAACAATTCTACATGGTTCTCCACTGGGTTGATCCGATACTGGGAGTAAAATGTAAGAGCCAATTTTTAATGAACCTAAATCGGAAGGCTTACTCATGAAAACACAGGATTTTGTTGTATATTTAACTTTTTTATTTTAGTTTTTCTAGAACTGAAAGACTGACAAGGTTTGTCATTGTAATTCCTTTTCTACTTACATCCCTACGAGTTCTTTCACAGTATTTGTTATCACTCTGATGTCCTTTTTCACTAGATACTTCCAGAACAACAATATGATCGTTGTATGGGAAGGTAAACTTTGGTTTCTCATCACAGTATAGATCCATTCTACCAATTCCTGCCTTTGCAACTTTATCACGTTTCGCAACTACATTAGCAATTTCTGTAAAATCCTCATCAGAGTCACTATAATCTAGATAATAAACTGAAATCAAATTGGTTTTTCCTTCTCCCTCTCTTTCAAAAAGATCATCATTAATTCCAAAAACAAAAGCAGGGCTTTCCTGTTGAAACTTTACTACCTCCTTTTCAATTTTTGTTCTGTCTTTAAATTTTGCTAGAAGATAGTGATTTGCAGATGATGGAAAATATGGCTTGCTGTCACTAGAAAAAGTCGCAGTGACAAAAAACATATCTTCTATGTTTCTTGAATGAGACCAAGATTCCTTAAGTTCTACAGAATTATGATTATGTAGATATGGAGCACAAACGTAACCAGCAGTCATTATATTAGAGTCCAAACGTGGATCACTGATTCTAGTAGTTGTTATTTAATTTTTGTCGATCATTTGTAAGTTAATTCATGAGAGATCCTTACTTTATTTGATTATAGACATAAAAGCCATTTTCAAATCCAATTTCGATAGTTATTTAATACTTGAATACAGCGTCAAATCTGTCCCACGCTAGCTCAGCCTGGTAGAGCTTCCGGCTGTAGTTGTTGGCTTTTGGCTGACTGAATAACAGCCTATCAGGCATACAGAAACCGGGTTGTCGAAGGTTCAAATCCTTCGCGTGGGACGTTTAGGATTCGACCATTTAGTTCAACTCCCTACATTAACTAAAAGAGTCGTATCTATAAAAAATCAAATCAAAATAGATTTTGCCCACTGGAGTTTACCTAATAGTTCAGTTCCCCTGATAAGATTAGAATAGTTAGACTTTGAACTAAAACCGTAAATCCCTAACAGAGATATGAACTATGAAAGTCATTAACCAAGCAATAGATATTTGATAATAGGGATTTGAAATTTTTATTCAATTTCACTCCCTGTTTGATCATTTTGGACAAACTACTTCCCAATAGGGAATTTTTCAATAATCAAAATGAAGGGACTGGCACAATGTCTAAAACTACGGTTATTAAAAAATCTGTTTTTAACAGATTAATTGTCGGCTTAGTTTTTGCTGCAGCATTATCTGTATCTTTTGGCTTTGTAGTTAATGCCGATTCAAATGATATCCTTAAAGAACAACATCAGTTTGCATTAAAATCAGATCTTATAAAGGAAAATTCTCGTGGCAACATTGTCAATACATGGGCTGTGTGGCTTAAGGTAGAAGGTGACAGGTTCCACATACACACTATAAACAGTCCTGAGCTGACACAAGAAAGACTTGGAGTAATTAGCAAGGTGTTGTTTTCTGATGAAAAATTTTCAAATGGCAATGTGGGGTATTATGGATGGAATAGTGTACTATCAG